>BNJT01002210.1_pt1 | contig 251031 bp, 478 predicted proteins | sample 8540491 | NCBI WGS metagenome assembly BNJT01 (sample SAMD00202455, study PRJDB9452) | human saliva metagenome | host: Homo sapiens
CATGGAAGTTATGCATTGGCTCAGAAAAGAGTACCTCAAGCGACTGTTTACCATAAATACAGGTGCCTGCGAAAAGCGCAAGCTGAAGTATAGGTGCTGACGCCTGCCCGGTGCAGGAAGGTTAAGGAGAGTTGCCGTCCTAGAGATGAAGCTAGTTGAACTGAAGCCTCGTAAACGGCGGCCGTGGAATCTGCAATTTCATCCTAAGGTAGCGAAATTCCTTTTAATGGTAAGTTCCGACCCGCACGAAAGAGCGTGAACGATTTGGGCACTGTCTCAACAGGGGACCCGGTGAAATTGAAATACCTGTGAAGATGCAGGTTACCCTGACTGGACAGAAAGACCCCATGGAGCTTTACTGCATTACAGCATTGGTCTTTGGCATATAACGTACAGGATAGCCGGGAGACTGAGAAACCTTATCGCTAGATGAGGATGGAGTCACCGTTGGGATACCGGCCTGCTATGTGCTAAGGATCTAACCGGAACGATTAACAGCGTTCGGGACAGTACCAGGCGGGCAGTTTGACTGGGGCGGTCGCCTCCGAAAGAGCAACAGGGAGGCGTCAAGGTTCCCTCAGCGCGGACAGAAAATCGCGCGAAGGCATAAAGGCAGAAGGGAGCTTGACTGCGAGACTGACAGGTCGAGCGAGTACGAAAAGTAGGGCTTAGTGATCCGGGTGGAAAGAGAGTGGAATTGCCATCGCTCAACCGGATAAAAGCTACTGGGGATAACAGGTCTAATCTCTCCCAAGAGTCCATATCGACGGGGAGGTTTGGCACCTCGATATCGGCTCATCACATCCTGGGGCTGAAGCAGGTCCCAAGGGTTGGGCTGTTCCTTATTAAAGTGGTACGTGAGCTGGGTTCAGAACGTCGTAGACAGTTCATCGGTCCATATCCATCATGGGCGTAAGATACATGAGGGGAGGCTGCCCTAGTACGAGAGGACCGGGTGGACGGACCAACGGTGCCGGTTGTCCTGCCAAGGGGCACGTAGGGTAGCTGCGTCCGAGAGGATAAACGCTGAAAGCATCTAAGCGTGAAGCCGTCCGGATGAAGTATCTCATTCCTATAAGGAGGTAAGACCCCTTGAAGAAGACAAGGTTGATAGGCTGGATGGAAGCACAGCAATGTGTGCACTGACCAGCACTAATCGGTCGAGGCTTGACTTAATGAGGCAAGATTGTCGGACATGGCGACAGACAATCTTGTGCGACTCCTTTAGTCGACGTTGACGCAGTCAATGTCGACAGCGTCGCAAGAGAGCTGTCTTAGGGGTATTTCGCTTTTCAATTTGCTGACGTTTCTTCTGCGAAGTTTTGAGTGAGCAAGACTCATTCAACAAAGATGCGGTGATGATGCCTGGACGGTTCCACCTGTTCCCATTCCGACACAGTAGTTAAGCGTCCACAGGTAGAGGGTACTTCCCGTTGGAGACGACGCTGGAGAGTAGGTAGTTGCCGCAGCGTCTCCTCGATTAAGCTCTGTCAGTCGGCGAGCGTCTGCGTGAATCAGAATGTCACTGGTTTCCGGAGTCCAGTTCGAGGAGCCATTTGTATTTACAGCAAAGCGTCGCCGCTGAGGATGGCGGATCGCTGACAGTCAGTGCGCCCGTCGGATAGTTAAGAAGTATAGCCAAAGTCGTAGTGCACGGGACTTTGAGCTCCCCGCATCCGTTGTTTCGAGATCCAGCTACCCGCAGCCAAAATATACCCTTTTCGGCGGGTTACGTGGCGCTGGCTGATAAAAGGTTGCTACCAGCCCAGTTGGTAGAGAGCATCTGCTCTTTAATCAGAGTAGTCCCGCGTTCGAGTCCCGGGTGAGCCACCATTCCTTTACTTTATCATGACTCACTAAGCTCAACTGGCAGAGCAACTGACTCTTTGAATCAGTGGGGTTCACGGTTTCGATTCCGTGGTAGGTCACCATTTATGGCGGGCGATTAAGCCTCAGCTGGGAGAGCGTCACCTTTACAAGCTTAAGATGCGTCAGCGCAGTTCGAGTCCTGTCATCGCCTCACCATAGGTGCACCTTTGGCTACGTGGTAGTTTAGTTGAGCCAGAATGCCGCCCGTCACGTGCGGAGGTCAGGTTCAAGTCCTTCGGGTCGCTCACGTGCATAACCACACGCTATTGTGTTATATATCCGATGCCTCGGTAGCCCAGGGAAGCTGGTAGAGCAGGGGACCGAAAATCCCCGTGTCAGTGGTTCGATTCCGCTCCTGAGGCACCACTGGCCTCCCTTTGGGATCTTGGCGTCTGCAGCGTAGCCGCCGCTTGTGCTTTGCTGCTGCTGGCGTAGCTCAATCAGTAGAGCAGCTGACTTGTAAACCCGCAGGTTGGAGGTTCAAGTCCTCTGCCAGCTCCATGCGGGTGTGCTGAATGGCGCAGTCCAAGTGGCTGGTCCCGTGGCTCGATTCCCATCTACCTGCTCCATTTTGCCTATCGCCGGGGTGGCGGAACAGAGCAGACGCAGGGGACTTAAAACTCCCGAGTCGAAAGATCGCACGTGAGTTCGATTCGTACTCGGCACCAACTTTCTTTATATCATGCGGTTGCAGCGGAATTGCTTGAGACGCTTGCTACTTTGAGGGGGTGGTGTTCACAAGACGCATGGGTCACGTCCATCAACCGCACCATTTAGAGACTTTACGGAGCTTGCACGAGTGCGGCTGGATGCGCATGGTTGTGCTCGATGATATTCCTCGCCAACAGCTCAATATGCGGTCGTGGCGGAATGGCAGACGCGCTGGCTCCAGGCGCTAGTGAGTGGCAATACTGTGGAGGTTCAAGTCCTCTCGACCGCTACGTAACTTTTATACGCGGTTGTGGCGGACGCAGACTGCGCTACTTTGAGGGGTGAGTGTCTACTGGACGTATGCGGTTCCAGGTCCCACTCAGCGCACTCTATCTGAAAATCTACCGTCGTGTGTGTCCTGTCTGGTTTTCATTCGTATTATATTTTTGATTGACGCTCGTTCTATATAATAAGATGGAACGTCCTCAAGCAACGGGGGTGTCTTTCCCTGAGAGGCAGGGAGATGTCTGAAACTGGAGCGATTCTTTTCTTGGTCGTTGCCACAGGCTACATTAAGTACTGCGATAGTCTCCAAAAGAAATAACCGCCCAGTCTCTTGCCTAATGAGCGGCTATTAAAAAGATAGCTGAATTTCCAGGCACCGCCTGAGGCGTTCCTTCCAAAGTGCATGCCATCAGTCCCAGGTGCATAGACAAGTGATTTCTTATGAAATTTCAAGGAAAACAGGTATAACAGCGATAGACATTGTGTGGGAGGTGCGCTGATGAAGTTGCATGGTATTTCGTGATTCTCCTCCGCATTTTCCTCTGCGTTTCGCCGCCGCCCCGGATCCCCTGCGCCGCTTCGGTCGAGGCGGCGGCGTCCGAGGCGGCTCACAGCGGGGAGCTCTGAGCTCCTGCGCGGCTGATGGCGGCGGATGGGAGATCGTTACGCTGAGACCAAGGGGCACTGCGGAAACGGTTGGGACGTTCTTCACATGGTGCGTCGTGATGCTGATGGGCAGAGCTGCATCTCATTGCTTTTCCCGACGGAGCGCGGCAAAAGGATATATGACAGATCTGCGGGACAAAACGCGCGGCGTTCGGCGGACACGCGCGCGCGGGAGTTCGCAGCGATACGCCAAAGGAAGAGCGCGGGGCGGGATGCCGCTTGGTTCACCGGGTTCCTCGACTACCGTCAGGCGGCACTTTTACAGATGAGGCGGAGGGTGAGACGGCAGGGAGCGCCCGCCGCCGATCTGCGCGCGCATCCCTCGGAAAAGCTCTATTCAGGGCACAGCCTCGGCGGTGCAGCTGGCCATTCTTGGTGGCGGCACGTCTTTCCGATCTCGGCGTCTCCCCGACCAGCCCATTGTGACGACGTTCGGGCGCCTGCGGTGGGGAACGAGGACTTTGTCCGCACCTATCAGGATCGCTTTACCCTGCGGCGCGTTGTGATGCGCGGCAGATCCCGTGAAGGACGCACTCCCTCGCCGCCTTCGGCTACTTTCACCACTCGGCGAGCGTATCGACTGGCAGCCTGCGCGGACAGACGGCGGCATTTCCGCACAATGACCGTCTATGTGATGCGCAGTTGCTGCGCCGTCTCTATGACACGCACGACAGCAGCTGGCGCGCTTGACCTTTCTCGGGTGGAGAATGCATCGGCGGGGCATACGGTCTATCTCGCCGATCGTGGTGGAGGTCGATGACGCACTCGCAGAGGATGCCCCATTCGCGTGCGGTACGGTGATGCGCAGTACGTGCGGAACGCGGCGATTGCGTTTGCGCCTGCGGATACGTCGTAATTTCCACTCGATGTGACGGCGAGGTGGCATGGTGGCACGTACCGTGGGGCGGCAGATGCTGGTCTATCGGATTTCGGGAGAAAAGCTCCGGCGACGCGCACGAGAGACCCATTGTCTGACCCTTTGAGCGCAGTGGTTCAGGACCGCGATGGAATCTCCTCGGCGGGGGGCATGCTGGCGGCGACGGGAGCCCCTCACAACTGATGGAGGCTATTCTCTATCTGTTTGCGCAGGATTGAGGAGCCCATCGTCACACTGTGGATCAGAAAGCCTCCCCATGCGGCACAGGGGAGGCAATTTCAGGCGGCGTAAGTGAAATAAGCTTCAAAAGGGCGACGAAACTATGCCCGCGTGGGAGAAATCGATCTCTGGCGTCTCTTTGACATCATCGGGACGCTCGCCTTCGCCGTGTCGGGCACGCTGGTCGGACTGTCGCGCCGCATGGACATCTTTGGCATCTCCGTGCTTGCCCTTGCGACGGCGGTGGGCGGCGCATGGCGCGCGACTGTCGGGCTGACCCCTGCCCGATGGCGCCACGCGACACGACGAACTTCCGCTCTCCATCGGCGCTGCCTCCACCCCGTTCCTCTACCAGTGGACAGAGCTCCATCACATGCATCGTCAGCGTCTCCTGACGATCTTCAACGTCTCGGATACCATTGGTCTTGCTGCCTTTACCATCACGGGGGCACTCACGGGCATCCGCTTCGGCGGAACGGACAGCTACGTCCTCCCCATCCTCCTCGCGGCAACGACGCAGTCGGCGGCGGCATGATCCGCGATGTGCCTCTGCGAAACGGATGCCTGTCGTCCTCACGCTGAAGTCTATGCGGCGGCGTCCTCGTCGGCGCGCGTTTGTGTCTGCGCTGGGCGGCGTTCGGCATCGAGGCTGTCCTACGGCTCGCCTTATCCTCGTCCTCCCCACTCCGCTTCGCTGCGATCCACTGAATTGGAGCCTCTATCATCCGCGCTCGCCCAAGCGGCACCATGAGGATGAGGAGGAGGAATAATCACCCCACACAAATCAATGTACGCTAAGGCCCTGATTTTGATCGGAGTATAGGGCTTTTATAGAGTAGATAGACTCTTGTTTATTTATTGTTCTACGAACAACGCCAATAAAAGATATAACAATTTCGTACTTTGTCATGGTTGCAATTCTTTGTTTTAACTAGTATACATATACAACGAAGTTGGTGGCTGATTCAGAAGGTGGTCTTGTTAAGGAAACAAGTATATTTCAGTACCTCAAAACAGCACCTATCAAGGGGGAATTGCAGAGGTGAGATAGATATTCGGAAATGGTGCTAAAGATTGCTGACCTGGCTGTATGTATCACGTAATTCCTGTGCGGAAGCGGTGATGCAGCTGGCGGAACGAGGGAAGTTGCTCTGAGGTGCGTGCAAACCGTGGATGGACGGTGCGGTACCAGGCATCCACAGACGATCTTCGTGAGATCGTTGGAGCGCGCTATGCCATCGAAGGGTATAGTATCTGATGGCCTCCGGAGGCTCCGGAGTCTCTGCGGCAGAGGACGCTTTGGCGCAGCTGGGGATGGTGCAGGGAGAAGAGCCGTACCTATATTGCAGGCGATCATACGCACTACTGAGTTCATGAAGTTGGACACGGAGTTTCATACGCTCCTCGCATAGCTGCGACGGAGAACAGCTATCTGATTCGTATTCATGAGCAGATGCGTACAAAACTCGAGACAAGCAGTATTTACTTCACCCATCATACACGTCGACATGCAGAGGCATGGAGAGCACCGCAGCAATTCTTGCCGGTATTGGTCGTCATGATGGGGCGGATGCGATGCGCGCCTTTATGCTCCACATGAAAGCGACATCACGTATTCGGTGTGCACGTCATGAGGGCAGAATGTTTGAATGTAGTGTGCCTGAAAAAGATAATATGGATTCGAGGCGGATACACTCTTTTTATTTCGCAACCAGCATACTACATACTAGTTGATAGATGTTATGTGTTGTTATAATGGGAGGTAGAAGATGAAAAACATCGGATTTATCGGACTTGGCATTATGGGGAAGCCCATGGTACACAATCCGCTCAAAGCAGGTTTTTCCGTTACCGTCTTTGATGTGGTGACAGACGCGAGTGAACCCGATGACAGCAGAGCTGCGGCGGCACATTCCGCAAAAGAAGCCGCTGTGGGCGCAGATATGGTCATCACGCATGGTTCCGAGTGGTCCGATCGTCCGTAGCATTCTCAGCGGTGCGGATGGTGTACTCGCAGGTGCAGCAAAGGAACGATAATTGCAGATATGAGCTCGGTGACGCCCGTGGAGTCAGAGAGAGTTCGCAGAACTCGTGGCAGAGCATGGCTGTTCTTTTCTCGATGCGCCGGTCAGCGGTGGCGAGCCAGGTGCTTGGACGGTACACTCGCGATTATGGTCGGCGGTGAGGCGGCAGTCCTGGAAAGCACGTCCTGTCTTTGCGGCGATGGGAAAACAATCACACTCGTAGTACAAAACGGCAGTGGCTCGGTGACGAAACTTGCGAATCAGGTTATTGTCAATCTCAATATTGCTGCTGTCTCGGAGGCACTCATCCTTGCGACGAAGGCGCACGTGACCCCAAAAGGTCTATGAGGCGATCCGCGGCGGCCTGCGGGCAGTACAGTGGTGCTCGATGCAAAAGGCGCCGATGATGTATTCGCGCAACTTTAAGCCGGGAGGACCAATCGCGATCAATCTCAAGGATATCACGAACGTCATGGAGACAGCAAAAGGGGATGGAGCTGCGCTCATCCTCACGGGCGTGCTTCAGCAGATCATGCACAGTCTGAAGGCGAGCAGTCATCTGATGGACGATCACAGCAATCGTTCAGTTCGCTGAGAGCATCTCCGGGGTCGTTGTCAAATCCGAAGAGGCGTGAGGAGGTCGGTCATGAAGGTATCGAAAGGAGCAGCTGTTTGCCCAGATTCCTGCCGCAGACGAGGGCGGCTGGTCGATGGCGCTCAACAAAAAGCCCTCGACTTTTGACCGCAAGATCATTGTCTTGATGACGATCCGACGGGCGTCAGACGGTGAACGGCATCCACGTCTGCACGGACTGGACGGAGGAGAGCATCGCCGCAGGATTTGCCGAGGAAAACAGGATGTTCTTTATCCTCACGAACTCGCGTGCGTTCCAGACGGCGCAGACGGAGGCAGAGCACCGCACGATTGCGGCACGGGTGGCGGCAGAGGCGAGGCGGACGGGGAAGGAGTTCATGCTCATTAGCCGCAGTGACTCGACTCTGCGGGCATTATCCACTGGAGACGGTGACACTTGCCCGCACACTAGAGGAGTCGGGGGAACGCATCGACGGCGAGGTGCTTATGCCGTTCTTCAAGGAAGGCGGACGCTTTACCATCGGCGATGTCCACTACGTAAGGGAGGGGCGGAGCTGACACCGGCAGGGATACGAGTTTGCACGGGATAAGACCTTGGTTATACGTCGTCCGATATGCGAAGTACATCGAGGAAAAGACGCAGAGCGCATTCCGTGGCGGATGTTGTCAGCATCTCTCTCGCATGACTTGCGTGCTATGCGTGTGGACGTGATCATAAAGCAGCTCATGGCAGTAACACGATTTTCGCAAGGTCATCGGAACGCTGTAGATTGTGGATGTAAAAGTGCTTTTGCGATTGCTATGATACGTGCGATGAAGGCGAAAGCACTTTTCTTTCGTACAGCAGCAGCATGGACAAAGGTCATCGGCGTTACCGGACAAACCTCTGCTTAGGCGTGATGAGCTCGTTGTGCCGGGCAGCGCGAATGGCGGGCTCATCATTATTGGCTCGTATCAAGAAAACAACAGAGCAGTTCGAAAAGCTGCGTGAGCTCGATGCAGTGAAATTCTATCGAATTCAATCATCTGCTTGTTTTAGACACGCCAAGACTGAGGAAGAGCTGCAGCGCATCATCCGCGAGACGGAAGATGCACTGTCGTCGCAGGCTGACCGTCGCCGTCATACGGGGCGCAAGCGGTTCGACGCAGGCTCAGAGGAGGAGTCCCTGCGTGTTTCGAGGCAGATTTTCTGATGTCAATCACGAGCATTGTTCGGCGACTCAGCGTTCAGCCTGCATTCCTTATCGCCAAGGCGGCATCACGTCGAGTGATGTCGGGACAAAGGTTCATCCGTACGCCGCCCTTGTACTCGGACAGGTCGCGCTTCGGCATTCCCGTCTGCAGACGCGAGAGCAAATTCCTGATGACTATATCATCTTTCCCGGCAACGTCGGGGCGGTCGAGACACTGCTGACGTGGTAAAAGATGTTGCTGTGAGGTTTTTCCATTTCGTGATGTGCAGACAGTGAAGGAGGGAACCCGTGGACATTTCATCTGTATCTTGGAGAGTCGTCGAACGGCATTCTTTTATGATCTTGGGACTTGGTACAATTGCATAACATTTCGCTGAAAAAGTCAGGAATGTGCGGTGCCAGCGGACTCATGGCGGCGTGCGGTTGGGGGCTTAGCATGGTTGCTGTCGCGCATCTTCGGACCTCTGACAGGTGCACATGTCAACCCTGCGGTAACCATCGGTTTTTGATCGGTGGGGATTTTCCCTTGGCACTTGTTCCTGGTTACCATCGCACAGTTTCTCGGTGCGTATGTCGGTGTGTATTCTTGTCTGGCTTGTCTGGAAGGATCATCTCGATGAAGAACCGGAGGCAGGGCAAAAACTTGGAGATTTGCAACGGCACCGTCCATTCGAAATCCATGGCGCAACTGTCTCGCTGAGGCGACTGCGACGTTCAGTCTCATGTTTATCCCTACTGTCGCTTTCCCATCTTCTAGCCGGCAGGAGGCGTTGCAATGTTCTTTGTCTTTGCCGGCGTGGCGGGCGGTGTGATGGCATTTGCCGGGCTCACGGGCTACGCGATCAACCCAGCTCGTGACTTCGCACCTCGCCTTGTCCATGCCATGTTGCCCATCCGCGGAAAAGGGGTGGATCGGATTGGGGCTATGCATGGGTTCCTACTGCGTTAGTCCCATGCTCGGAGGTGCAGCAGCCGGACTGCTTTACAATGTGCTGTTTCGGTGGCAGCTCTGAGCAGGAATATTCATCGAATCGAAAAAGGAGGCAACGTATCATGTTTATGTTTCTTTCACATCCACTTGATCCAAAAAGATCTTGCGTGGCTATGGTGAGCCAGTGGTAAAGACGCGGCAGTGCACCGATATCTGTGAGGCGACGCCGTTCGCGAGCTTTGTTTCGGAGCTGCCGAATCACTTCGGCACGCATATGGATGCACCGCGCCATTTTGTTAAGATGGGCTGAACATCAACCAGCTGCCGATGGAATACTTTCTGTCCCGAAAGAGGTTGCCGTGCTCGATATCCCGAAGGGGACTGGCAGAGGGCGTCACTAGGGAGGATCGATTCCGTTTGCCGATGTCCTCGGACGTACTCTCCGCTGCGCTGATTCGCACCGGACTTGAGCGTTACCGGACGGAGGAGCCTGACGGTATATCAGTATGAGGGCTCTGCTATTGCATTGAGCGCGGGGGACTATCTGACGGAGACGTTCCCCGATCTCCGCGTGATCGGCATGGACTTCCTCGCAGTGGGTTCTCCGTCGAAAAAGGTGCCGAGAGTGCGTCGCCCGGCACGCCATCAGCATTTGCTCGGCTACCACTCAGGGAAATTCTGTACAGCGATTGAAGATATGCATCTCCCGGAGATTCCGAAGGGCAAGAAGATCGTGCGTTTCTGTCAATGCACCGCTCCGCATCGTAGGGCTCGACTCCAGTCAGTGAGTCTGCATCGCAGAGGTCGAGGACTGAGGCGAGGAAATCAAATGGGACAGTTTTTGCCTTGTAAATCAGGGGCAGGAAATAATACCGACAAAAATCATAAGGAGGCGAAATTATGCTTGGCGTGCTGCTTGCCATATTCGCGGCACTCGTTTTTTGTACTAGTGTCCATCATTAAATCTAAACTGCATCCATTCCTTGCTCTGCTGCTTGTGGACTGCTCATGGTATCCTCGCTGGAATGCCGCTCGATAAGACGGCGGCTGCAATGGCGGCTAAGCTTCGCGGGACGATGCAGGGCATTGGGATTATCATTGTCCTAGGCGTGGCACTTGACTCACTGCTCCATGTGTCCGGATGTACCAGCCAGATTGCGGCCTGCTGTTACGTGTAACAGGAACGGCGAACACTCCGATGGCGATTGCACTCACGGGGTATATTGTCTCTGATCCCCGTATTCTTTGATGCGGCATTCGTCATTCTCGTCAACCTCGTCAAGACGCTCTCGGCAGGGGCGTGTTCCCTTTGCAACGCTCGTTACGGTGCTTCGCCGTCGGTCTAACTACGACACATGCCATGGTTATCCTGACACCCAGCTCCAATTGCCGTCGCGGCGACCATGGGCGTCAGCATTGGCTGGTTCCTGCTCTATGCGATTATCGCCAGTCTTGCAGGTGTCCTTGTCGGCGGGGTGAGTTTTACGGGAAGTATCTCGGAACCCGTGAGGAATACAAGAACGACTTTGCCAACGCATTTGCTGATGAACTGAGTGAGGAGGAGAAGCGAAAAAGAGACGAAGAAGCTGCCGTCCGGCGAGCTGGGAATTTTCCTGATTTTCTTCCCCATTTTCATCATCCTTCTCGGCACTGTCGCGGGCATGTTCCTGATAAAGGGAACAGCCGCACATACGTTCTTCGATGTTTATTGGCGATAAGAATATCGCCTCTCCTCTAGGGCCTCTTCATGGGGATTCTTCTGCCTGCGTCCGTATCTGGAGGAGTCTTTTAACGACCTCGTAAATGAAGCATGCACACAGTCGGGGATCATTCTCGCGATTACGGGAGCAGGAGGTGCGTTTCGGCAAGATTATCAACGAGACGGGTATCGGCAAACAGCTTGTCGAGGGTATGACAGGACTGACTGATGGTACAGGAGCATTGGTTCTCGTCGCAGCATTCATCATCAGTCAGGTACTCCGCGCTGCGCAGGGCTCTACCACCGTTGCACTTGCTGACAACGGCAGCAATTTTGCACCGGTTGTCACTGGTCTTGAGGGGAGTATCGCCGCTGCTTGCAGCACTCGCGATCTCAGCTGGCGGCATCGGACTCTCCCGCGAACGATTCCGGTTTTTGGGTTATCAACCGTTTCGGAAAATTTGATGTGCCCGGCACGATGCGTGTGTGGACGGTGGGACGATTCCGGCGTGACGGCACTCATCGTCGTCCTGATTCTCAGCATGTTCACAACATCGCTGCCGGGGGCTCTTGTAAGGAAAGAACATCTATGAGCAAGGAGGTAATCGTATGAGGTCGTTGATACGCTGCGTCTTTACGCTGGTGTCTGTATTCCTGCTGAGTATGTCGACCGCGCTTGCATCACAGGTTCAATACTATATGCAGAATCGGATGTGTGGACGGCGAAGGACTTCACGTTCCACACGGGGAGGTTTTCCTGACCTTCACATTGGCTATACTGACGCTCGGCAGTCCAGAGAATGAGGCGGTGCTGATCCTGCATGGGACGACCGGCTCTGGCGCAAAGATGCTGCGGCAAGGATTTCGGCGGGAATTGTTCCTTGACGGACAGCCGCTGGATGCCCGCAACTACTACATCATTCTGCCGGATGCGATCGGGACAGGTGCGTCGAGCAAACCGTCCGATGGCCTGCGGGCAAGCTTTCCAGCAGTACAATTATGACGATATGGTGTCTGCGTGGTATCGCCTGGTTACGGAGGGCTTGACGTCAAGCATTTGCGTGTCATCATCGGCAACTCGATGGGCGGCATGCAGACATGGCTCTGGGGATTCGTTATCTGGAATTCGTGGATGCTCGTTCCCGATGGCATCCATGCCGATAGAGATGTCGGGGCGCAACTGGATGATGCGCAAATTCATCAGTGAGAGCATCCGCAGAGATCCCGCATGGCAGGATGGGAACTATACGGAGCAGCCTGCGATTACGCAGTTTACCTCCGTGTTCTACGGTCTTGCAACGAACGGCGGAAGTCAGGCACTGCAAAAGCTCGCGCCGACAAGCGATGCGGCCAATGCCGTTATCGAAAAAGCGGCTGAACGCTCCGTTTAGCATGGATACGAATGACTTCCTGTACCAGTGGGAGTCGTCCAAGGACTACAATCCGAAGCACCTCGAAAATATCCGCGCATACGTTCTTGCGATCAACTCGCAGACGATGAGCGGAATCCGCCTGCCTCGGCGTGATGGAGCGCGAGCTTCCGCGTATTCAGCATGCGTCCTCTATCTCATCCCGGAAAGTGAAGAGACGGTCGGACACGGCACAACGGCGCGAGCAAAGTGGTGGAAAGAAAAATTCGCAGAGTTCATGCAGACGGTTCCTGTACAAGTTGCTTCTGCTGAAAAGTGATTTTGGGAATATTGTACAGATGAAAGGAGCCGTATTGGAATGCTGGTAAATCTCAAGGAAAATCCTTGCACCCGCGTATGAAAAAGCACTATGCTGTCGGCTCCTTCAACTGCTACAGCTATGAGACGTTCCGCGGTTGCATCGCGGCGGGTGAGGAGATGGGGCACCCGTTATCGCGGGACCTTGGTGCGGCGTATCTGGCGAACATGTCACTCGAGACCGCGCACGCCATCGCGGCGTCGCTTGCGCGCGAAGCGGATGTGCCCTGTCTCGCCTCGCACTCGATCACCGCAGCGAGATCGATGTCATCTGCCGCGCGATCAAGGCGGGGTTTGGCTCGGTCATGACGACGGCTCCGCGCTTTCCCTTTGCGGAGAACGTCGCCAACACGCGTGCGGTCTGCCGTGCGGCACATGCGTGCGTGTGTCGGTGGAGGCGGAGCTCGGCAGTCTCGGGGTCGGCGTGGACTCGCACGAAGGGCGCGCGGAGGATGTGGAGCAGTACACCGATCCAGAGGCGGCGCGTGACTTCATCGCAGCAACGGAGGTGGATGCGCTCGCTGTCTCCATCGGGACGGTACATGGCCTCTACAAGGGGAAGCCTTACATCCGTACGGATATCTTTGGAGGAGATCCATCGTGCGGTGGATGTTCCGCTCGTCCTGCATGGTGGATCGGGTACGCAGAGGAGGATTTGCGTGCCTGTATTGCACGCGGCATAGCCAAGATCAACGTCAACACGGAGATTTCTGGCGCTGTTGTGGCACAGACGACACAGTTGCTCACACGTGAGAAGCCCTCATTACTCTACCCTGTCGCTGCGACAGGGTAGATTATGCGAAGACGGTGGTCAAGAAGTACATCGAACTGTTTGAGTGTCGTTGAGTCTATGAAAAATCCCCGCACACCGGGCAGTTCCGATATGCGGGGATTTTGCATCGCACGAGGCAGTTTAGCACTTTGTGGTGATGATCGACACCGACCATGACGGACGTTGCCTTTGATGACAGCGTACGCTTCCTTGCCTACCTCGAGACCGAGCTCCTCGATTGCGCCCATGCTGATGGTGGATGTGATGACGTCGCCACCCTTGAGCTCGATGCGAACGATGCCGTTGACTGCACCCTTCTCGATGGAGACGACTTTGCGCTTAAGCTGATTTCTTGCACTAAGTTTTCATATAGTTTCCTCCTTTTTATAGCAATACTGGTATTATAACAGATGAAAAACCTGTAAAGTTTATGATAAATGTTACAAAAACAAGCGAAATATTTTGCTGTGATGCGATGACGTACGCTGTCTCCATGAAGAACGAAGACGGGGGCTTTTGTGCGGAGGGGCGCGATAACGAATCGCTTCGTCTTGTCCATTGTTTTGTTTGATGCTATAATTATTCGGTAAGACTTTGGCGTCGACGGATTTTGGGGCGGCGAAAAAGGCGATGCGTATGGTTAAGAGAAACACCGTGATGATGGAGATGGGCGGAACAGGCGCCGGATTTCGGGCAAATGCTGTTGGACGCGTTTCTCTGTGAGATCGTTGTGATCGACGCGGAAAAACGGATCGCAAAAAGCCAATCAGGCATATTGCAGGGCGCGGGGCAGGAGTCCGGAAGAGATCATCGACGGAACATCGAAACGTATGGGAATGCGTCCACGATCCGAAAGGCGCTGGAATATCCGACGGAGACGAAGCTGATCTTTCAGAAGACGATGATATTGTTGCACTCAGCAGTATTTTTTCGGCAGACAGGCTCGTCGGCGCGATGGAGATGCGGTTTCACCAACGGGGCATGGTCGATGCTGCGGCGATGGAAGTGGGCTACAGCCACATGGCGGAGGACATCCACAAGCTCGTTTGGAGACGAATTGGGATGTGATCTACGCCTCGGATGATACGGGAAAAACACTGAGGTGAGCTCGGCAGCCAGCGCGATCTGGGGCGTGGATGCCGGAGAGCTGGTCGGGAAAAAGTGTCTATGAGCTGGAACAGGAGCGCATCTTTTACCCGTCCATTACGCGCATGGTTTTGGAATCCAAGCGGCGCGTGCAGGCGATTCAGACGACGGCGACGGGCAAGAAACTCCTCGTCATGGGGACGCCCATACGGAACGGAAAAATCGGATTGTCCGCGTGATCAATACATCACGGCTGATCGTCGACGAGCGCGAATCTCCTGAACTGGACGAGACGCGCCTGCTGGTCGAGGGGCTACAAGCGTGAGCTCGCACGCAGCCGGCAGCAGGAGGCGCAGGACAATGCGTTCATCGCAGAGAGTCCGGCGATGAAAAAGATCGCGGACATGGCACTGAAGGTGAGCGAGACGGATGTCCCCGTTCTCATCACAGGCGAATCCGGCGTCGGCAAGGAGGTGCTTGCCAACTTTTATCCATGCCAAGAGCCTGCGTGCCGGAAAACCGTACATCAAGATCAACTGCAGCGCACTGCCGCCGACGCTCTTGAGTCAGAGCTGTTCGGCTACGAACGTGGGGCGTTCACGGGGCGGAACGAGCGGGAAACCCGGGCTCTTCGAGCTGCGCGGAGCGGCGGCACTACTGCTGTTGGACGAGATCAGCGATCCCGTCGGGATGCAGGCAAAACTCTTGCGTGTCCTGCAGGGAAAATGAGTTCATGCGCGTGGGCGGAACCAAGATCATTCCTGCTGGATGTCCGTACCATCGCGGCGTCAATCACGATCCGCTGACGGAGATCGAAAAGGGATGCAGTTCCGCGAGATCTGTACTATCGGTTGAACGTCATCCAATCTTCACATACTGCCGCGCAGCGGGCGGCAGGAGGACATACCGCCGCCTCCTTTTCTTGAAAAAGTACAATGCAAAATACCGGTTGAACCGTCGACTCTCCGCCGAGGTGATGGATGCCTCTCCGCCGCCGCTGGGACGGAAACACACGGGAGCTCCAGCATGCGATTGAACGGATGGTCGTGCCTCGCCGCAGGATCTCACCGATACTGACAGTCTGCCGGAATCACTGAGATGACGTGCGCCGCGCCGATTCGAGTGGACGCGATTGTTCCACTGAGGGATGGCGCAGCGGCTGGTGGAGGAACAGCTGATCGAGATGGCGGCGGAGGAAATATCGGACGACGACGCGCATCGCCGAGGTGTTGGGCGTGATCAGAGCACAATCAGCCGAAAATGGAAGAAGATATAAAAGTAGGCACCAGCGCATAAAAAGTATGTGCAGGTGCATATGCGTGGATGCCTCTCGTTCCTGTATCAATGCGGATGAAAACGATTGGCACGAAATTGCATATATATAAGTAGCACAGGCATGCTGAGGAGCCGTTGATAAAGCGGTCTCTCGTAAGCATAGGAGGTGAGGCTATGGCACATAAATGGCGCGTCGCAGCCGTACAGATGGATTGCGTCCTCGACGACAAGGAGGCGAATCTGACGCACGCGGCAGAGATGATCGCGCCGCCGCATCCGGGGGAGCACGCCTTGTCGTCCTGCCGGAGCTGTTTAGTACGGGCCACGTGTCGAGACGCGGGACATGGAGCTGGCGGAGACGCTTTCGGACGCGACCGTCCGATGGATGCGGACATGGGTACAGCGCTACGACGTCTCACGTTACGGGGGCGATCCTCGAGCGCGGGGCGGACGGTCTTGTCTCATGACACGGCGGTTCTTGTCGGTGCGGAGGGCTGCATCGGCAGTCGGCGCAAGATGCACCTGTGGGATGCGGAGAGCAGTCGCTTTGCGAAGGGGACGGAGATCGGCGTGTACCGACTGCCGTTTGCGACGGTCGGACCGCTCATCTGCTAGTGAGATCGGCTTTTCCCGAGATCGCGCGGATTCAGGCGCTAAAGGGGCGGATGTCCTCCTCTGCACCTCCGCGTTCGGGCGGGCATCACTGACTATGTCTCGACATCGCGTCGCGGAGCCGGGCGCTGGAGAACGGCGTGTCTGTGGTGGCGTGCAACCGCCGCGGGCCGGAGCAGGACACCTCGTTCGGGGGCTCAGCTGTGGTGGCGCCGGACGGCTCGCTTTCTGCGGCGGCGGGTGCCGACGGGGAGGCGATCGTCTCGGCGGAGATTGACCCAGATGCGGTGGCGGTGATGCGAAAGTATGCTGTATCTGCGCGATTTGAACCCCAAATTGCGCAATGAGATGTCGATGCTGTGGTTTGCAGAAAGGTACAGGAGGTTTTTGCAATGGCAAAGAAAGAGATTCTCGCTGGTTACGGCGTAGATATCGACGCCGTGGCGGGCTGGCTCGATCCTATGGCGGCGAAGACTCCCCGGATGATATTTCGCGCGCGGGCTTTTTGCGGGCGAGGTCGGCATTCCGCGTCTGCTCAAGCTCTTTTAAGAAGAACAACATCAGGCGACGTGGTTTGCCCCCGACACTCCAGATCTGAGACGATTCCCCGAACAGATGAAGATGATCGTGGCGGATGATCATGAGGTCGGCGCACACGGGTATTCGCAGCGAGAATCCGATCGCGATGACGCCGCAGGAGGAGGACGACGCTCATGAAAGAGCATCGAGCTGATCAAGGCGCTGACTCGGCAAGAGCCCCACGGGCTATGTTGCACCGTGGTGGGAGTTCTCCAACGTCACGGACAAGCTGCTGAAGAAGTACGGCATCAAATACGATCACTCCCTGATGCATCACGACTGCATGCCGTATTATGTGCGGATCGGGGACAGCTGGAGCAAGATCGACTATGCGGCGCCGGCGTCCACGTGGATGAAGCCACTGGTGCGCGGCGAGGGAGACGGATCTGGTGGAGATTCCCGGCGAACTGGGATCTCGATGACCTCCCGCCGCTGATGTTCATTACGAAGTCGCCGAACAGCTTCGGCTTCCACAATCCGCGTGATATTTTCGGGATGTGGGAGGACTCCTTCGACTACGTCTATGAAAACTATGACTTTGCGGTATTCCATGACCGTTCACCCGGACGTCTCCGGACGCATCAAACGTCTTGGCTGTCACCAGCATCTGATCGACCACATCAACAAGCATGAGGGCATCCGTTGGTCACCCTCGATGAGATGGCGGACGCATTCCTTGCGCGTTTCCCCAGTTAAAGTCGTAAGCTATTTTCGGCGGCGCGCTGGGCGGTTTTCCCTCGACACGCCGCGCTGTTGATGGCGTGCGGCCCTGTGAGGAGGATGATCTAGTGTATCCTGTGCGGTGAGCTGGTCATGAATGCACACTGGACGGATCAGCCGCTCTTACGATGCGGAATACGGGCGGCGGGAGCGGATCGTTGCCGGCGAGGGACAGCGCGACCGACGGCGCATGCGGCTGCGCTGCGTGGCGGTGGCGGACAAGGTGCTGTCCTACTCACGGTCTGAGCATACGGGACTGGAAACGGCAGCAAATGACGTGATCGCGGACAAAAAGCAAATAGCCGCATCGTCGGCGATCTCGGCGATATGTGAACGCTCGCCGCAGAAATGTGTCGCAGAGCATTGGATCCACTGGATCGGGCTTTTGTCCGCGCTCCGAAAAAGGCGCGTGATGCCATGGCGACACGCAGACTCCCTGATTACCGTCGTGACAGGCTTTCTGGCAGCGGAAAACAACGCTGTTGGCGAATGTGCTGAAGGACGAGGGCCGGCACACGGCGGCGATCATCAACGAGTTTGGCGAGGCCGGACTCGATCACCGTCTGATCCGACGTGTCAAAGAGTCGACGCGGCTTCTGGAGCGGCGGCTGCATCTGCTGCAACATGCGCGAGATCCCACCGCCGTGCCTCGGGCGAAATCCTCAACGAATACGAGCGCGGCGTGAGACGGCATGTTGACCGTGTCGTCAGTGAGACGACGACCGCGCTGACCCCGCCCCGATCCTGTTCTCCGTCCTCATGGATCCGCTGCTCAGCCAGCGCTACTGTCAGCAACGTCGTCTGCTGTCTGGATGCGCGTGAACGGCAGCCTGCATCTGCGAAATCACGCGGAATCCCTGCGGCAGATTGTCGCGGCGGATACCGCTGTCATCACAAAGACGGACATGGCGGGATGCCGCTGCGGTCGCGGAGATGCATGCGCGGCTGTGTCAGCTCAACCTGGCGGCGTCGGTGCGCGAGAGCGCATACGGCGGGATTGATCCTCCGCCGTCTTTTGGCACGCATGAAGCATCGGCAAGGAAGAACGAGGGGCACGGATGGCGGAGCTGCTACCGCTGAGGGAATGCATGAGAGCACCGTCCGGTTCACATGTCGATCCGATTCGATGCGTGCCTCGATTCGACCCTCGTTCGGCCTCTGGCTGAGCATGCTGCTACACCCACGGGGAGAAGATGCTGCGCGTCAAGGGCATTGTCGACGTGGGAGAGCAGGACCCATCGTCATCAATGGCGTGCAGCACGTCATTCACCCGCCGCAGCATCTGCCGGATTGGCGCGGAGAAGAGCGCAGCTGCAGATCGTCTTTATCGCGATGACCGCAGCCCCAAGATATTATGGCATCGCCGACCGCCTTCCAGAACATCTTGGGTGCCGCGCCGGTCATTGAGGAGATCATCGCAAACTCACTGGGAAATGCGCACGAGGACGTGCAGTCGGGGACGCACCATAAAATGAGGGGTGCACTTTATCATCCGTGCGCGATGAGTAGATGTCGTGCATGACAGAATCCGCGCGCGGAGGCGCACTCTGCATAGGGCGAACGCAAAAGCGCCGAATGATGCAAAGCCTCGACAGATAGAGGACCCTCCGGAAACCTGTGGGAGAGGCCTCTGTTTTCGATCAGGATTAGGGAAGCACTGATAAATCTGGTATAACCATCTTGACGCATTCTTTTTGCCCGCACTTCGGTGGAAAATCCTCCACAGAGCACCACTCTGCGTCCGGTTTTTCCACCTCGTTCGGACGAAAAATCTACGCCAATCTGAGAGACTGTTTTTATCAGTGATTCCTTAGCGGATAAAGACGACATTCGTCGCGTCGAGGAAGCCGCTTGCGCCGTTCCTCGATGAGGACGCGGCGTGCATCCTCGGCGAGAGAGGACGGGTTCGCATTGCCGTCCACGCGGATGGCGCGGACGACGAGCGGGTTCTGTCCGGCACGTGTGGCGTCCGCCTCACTGCGGACATGCGCCGGCCATGCCGCTCGCGACGACCTTTGTGCACTGTCGAGGTTCTTGTAGCCGTAGATGGGGCGGCCGTTTTCCGTCTTGATGACAGGACTCGCATGACGGGCGCGCAGTCCCATGCCGCGGCAGTCGACGATGAGCCCTGTATAGCCGCCGATGGCGCGTCCGCCCGGCGCACTCGCGGCAGAGCTGGTGGAGGGGAACGACGCACCGGTGCGGCAGGCGTGGTCGTCGTGCCGTCATCACGGCTCGCGGCGGCCGTACGTGCCGTAGCCCACGTCGGGTCGAAGTCGCGCGGCGTGTAGCCCATGGACACCGTCGGGCTTGCCCCAACGCCTCACGCTGATGTGTTCGGGTAAAAGACGGAGCCCGCCGAGCTGACGCCGAAGACGGGCACCTCAAGGGTGACGGTGTAGGCACCGTCACGCAGCGCCTTTTCCTCGACGATGCGCGCACCGCGCACGAGGGCGCTGACGTGGGTGCGGACGGTATCGTTCGTGACCATCTGCGTCCTCGACGGTGGTCGAGGCATCGACCAGCGACCCCCTGGATCTGCTCTCGGCGAGCCGCCGATAGGCGTCGGCGATGGCGGCGCGGCGGGCGAGGGCACGCGCCTGTGCCGCACTCAGTACGTGCGGAGCGACGCCTCGTCCCTCCGCGCGGATACGTCCGCCGTCCCAGTCGGTCGCTGCCTCCGCCGTCTGGGGTATGAGAGCGGCGATGGCAAGTGCCATGACGAGCATGGCGGCGGCAATGGATTTGACCACGTTCATACGCACGTTCCTCCTGATGTCAGAGTAATGCCTCAACAAGCATCATCGCAGGATAGGATAGAGGATAATGAAAGGGGAATTAGTATTGTGTGAGATTCGCGCAGCTTTAGGAAGCACTGATATTCAGCACCGCCGTCTTAGTATTATCTTTTTCGCCCTGTTCGTGTCGACAAATCCTCCACTTAGCTTCTGCTATGCGTCCGGTTTCATCCTCGATCAGGACAAAAATCTGGACCAATCCGACGGACTTCATTTTATCAGCGATTCCTTCATTCTATCCGTGGTTTTCTCTATTTACGCGGGATGTCGGCCAGTACCGCCTTTTGCAGGAGATACTGTGCCAGTGCGTAGTCACGGCTGCCTCCGGCAGGGGAATCTGGGCAGCATCTGCGATAGCGCGCAATGCCTTCTCGGATATTCCCCTGATAAGGCATATCAGGGAGGTGAAAAATATCGGTACGCATGAGCGGTGTGCCTTCTGCATCGTAGATATAGAAGTTCATGTCATCGGCGAAGGATTTTTGTGGCATTCTGTTTGTGTACGCCCTCGCTGGTAACGGACATGACGAGCCGTCTGCCATCATATAGTCGGTAGCGTGTGGGCGTGCCGTATCCACGACACGGAACCAGAGTGTCGGGTATCCCGTTTGGATGGCGGTCCGTCATTAGCCTCTCTGCCTCCGTGAGACGACTAACTGGAGCCACGGTATTCCCATCATGCCGCGGAACATCCCGCTCAGCATGGGCATGGGCTGGTCGACAGGCGGGAATTTGTTGGCAGGGATATTGTGGTAGAGAGTATCATCCGCCGTGATCTTCGGCATGCGTCGACGGAGAGGGAACCGTCTTGCGTTTTTCGGCTTCTTCGTCGAGATGCTTTCGGATAGCAGCCTCTGCTTCTTCGTAGGTCTTGTATTCATGGAAGATGTCGCCGCCCGATCCTCCAATGCCGTCTGCGGCGGATGCTGTGCCGGTGAGGTGAGGACTGTGACGGTGACGGTGGCGATGGATTTGACAAGATTCATATACGTTCCTCCTCATTATGAATACGTACTTCACAGAGCATATCGTAACATCGGATCGAAAATCATGAAAAAGAATCTTGTGTCGGCTCGGGTCGTAATAATTCTTAAAAACCATCGGTATTCGATAGAGTTCGGCATAATGTGATGAGAGATGCTGTGCATATCGATATTCACGGCTTCCTTTGGCGAATTGATGTGCGGGCGATGAGGAGATAATGTCATAGATTTCGAGAGGTAAAATGATATTTTTATTGAGCCTGAGAAGGTCGTAGTAACCGAATCGTGCGACAGGGTTTTTGGCGGCATCGTATGTGATGATGTAGTCGTCCGGTGATTTCAGCAGGGTGCCATTTTTAGGAGAACGAGGTACTCTATCACGGAAACGATCTCCTCACGCTCGTCCGGAATCGAATTCTCGTCAGCCGCTGTCAACGGTGCTATGCGGAGCAGAAGCAGCGGTTCGTTGTCTGCGATGACCTGTGGGTCTTTGCCATCTGACAGAAGAGTGGTGTGCGCGAAGGGGAGAATGGAAATTGGTCAGCACGTAGCTCCAGCGGCGGGTAGATTTGTTCGGCGGGATCGCGCTGAGGTCAACCCTCGGCATAGCGCGGATCATCTGCACTCGATGACAGGAAGTTGGGGAGCTCGGATATAGTGGATGTTCGTTTTTCTACGGTGCGGAGGAGTTCGACTGCCGCAGACAGATCTGCTCTGTCGGCGGGTTTTTCCTGTGCCCTTTGATGTGATACGGGAATGAGCAGGCAGAGACAGAGAGCCATGCTGAGCAGATGTCGCATCATTGTTCCTCCCTGTGCGGGAGACTCATAATATCGGTGATTTTTCATGTGTAACAAAAAATGATCCATGGCAGGCAAGCATCTGCACGATCTCGTCGAATTTGATTGCAAACTAAATATTGTTTTCAGTATAATGGCGAGTAAGTTGATTTTACCTCATTCATAGGAGGTTGTTCCTGATGAAGAAAAAGATTTTGGCGGCGGCACTCGGTGCAGCCATCGGGCTCTCGATGACGGCGGCATCGACGGATGCACACGGCGTGTTCTTCGCGAACCGCGTCGATACGAAGGCACTCGTGCTCGGCGAGGGCCTCTGACAATGCGTACGATCCCGCATGTGTCCAGCGCATTGATGCGTAATCGATGTAACTTCCAGCCGACGACGGTGGAGCGCGTGGACGGCGAGAAGAACATCACCATTGTGCCGGGCGATGATCTCGGCGTGACGGCGACGTTCTTCGACTAGCTGGCTATTTCGCCAAGACGACGGACTGGCAAGGTCATCTCCGACGCGTGACTACTCGAACATCGAGAACCTCGCGTCGGTGACGTACGCCTACAAGTACAACGTCCACTACTGAGCGACAAGGTGCGTCCGGCAGGGCTCTGCAACGTGCCCATCCAGATCGTGCCGATGGTGAACCCGCTGACCCCTGCGGCGCGGCGACACGCTGAACCTGCGCATCTATAAGGACGGCAAGCCCTACGCGAATGCACCCGTCATGCGGATGCGCTCGGCAATCTGACGGCGGAGACGCAGGCGGATGCAGATGGATTCGGTCTCCGTGCGCGTGGCGAACAACGGCCTGAACGTGATCGGCGTCGTGAGGTCGGCTTCGACGGACAATCCGAACGGACGAAGATAGATTCTAGCTCGCTGTCGTTCATCCTGCCGGCGGAGTAATCGAATTGTTCCAAATATAAGAGCGCAACTGGACGTGCGCATGCGCTCTTATATTTGAAAACATATTATACACCGATGCCGCACTTTGCGGATGGCATTTTGCAGGAGTTTCGAGAAGTTGATGTTGCGCTCACGTGCGAGCGTGTCCATCCAGCCCGAGGGTCAGCCGTTCTGCGTGCGGTGCGCGTGTCGTTCATCTGCCGCACGGGAAGTGTGTGTCAGCGCGTACGAGGGGCGACAGAGGCTCCCGGCGCGGCAGCCATGGAGTGCGGCGAGGGCAGATGGGGCTGGATGGCGGCATGTTCTTCCTCCATTTGCCAGAGTGTGAGTGCGAGCGCATCCTCAGCGTTTTCAAATGCCTCGTCGAGTGTTGCACCGTCGGTGTAGCAGCTCGAGCAGGTCGGGGAAGTCCACAGGATGCCGTCCTCCTCCTCGGTAAAAGATGGCAGGATAGATGTATTTCATGGAGAATCCTCCTTTTATCGTATGGCGATGCCCGCATCCCTTAGAATCTGTGCAGTGTGCCGTGCGGACTTCTCGCTCGGATGACGACCGACCATAGAAGGTCTTGCCTCGTCACGGGACTCGGTACATATCGTGACGCTTGTTGTGTCCGTCGACGTGCAACCCATTTTTCTTGAGCAAGCGTACGAGTTCTGCCGTCGTCATAGGCGCACCTCCTTGCATAGATTATACACACTAATGCGCGTTTTCGGTCAAGAAACACACCACACATATGATATTTCTTCCACGGATCTCGATTGAGGCGTACGGTATTCGAAAAGTCCACGATGTCCTTGCGTCCGTAGTACTGCGGTTTGCCCTGCGGTGTGAGGCCTCATGAGGATGATGCCGGCATGGTCAGAAGCGCAGTGAGGGCGCGGTGGCGGGTCTGTGTGGATTTGATGGTGTACGCGTGACCTCCGGCGCGACGTGGATGATGGCGAAGGTGACGCCTTTCTCGATGATGACAGCTCCCTCGATGGTCATGGATGCGCTCCTCTCTCTGTAATCGGCTCATTTTATCAGAGCCTATGATACAATACAAGAATAAAAATTCAATTTAACATTAAAAATGCGGTTGCGGAAATCCGTAGAACCCCGTATAATAACCATAAGGGAAGTACATCGTTACGGCGCATGTAAATAGTCCCGCTTTATGGTATTGACGGAATATTGAAAAAGTGCCTTGCGATATGTGTATTCTTTCGCAAGGATGATATTGCGTCGAATACGATAAAGGTACTGATATTCAACGAAGATCGGCGCGTGCGTCGACATTCATCGGGTGGATGTCGGGGGTTTTTGTTGCGCGTGGTCGGAGGAGGAATATGAGGCAGGTTTTATCGGCGTATTGGAGGCAGGTCGGTCTGGCGTCGCGGCGGCGGCGGTGCTCCCCAGGGCGGCGGCTTTCCTCGCGATGGACGAGCTCGCACTCATCGGGGCGCTCACGGCGGGCGCAGCAGCGGCGGCACTTACTTTGTCCAGCTCGCGCGGCTGCATTCTGCGTGCGGCGCGGCGCGGACAGGCGGGCGGCGCAGGTGCAGATCGGTCTTTTGCTGATCCTCGTCCTCATCGGCGCGGTTCTCTGGGCGGCGACGATGACGGGCGTGCGGCATTCTTTCGCGGCGGTGGGGATTCCTCCTGATGCACGCGCTGATGATGGCGCAGATGATCGGCAGGGCTCTGTACGCAGATGGAAAGAACCGTCCGACGGACGGCTCGGAAGTAGAGGGGAGACCCCCGAGGGAGGTAGAGGTTATGCACGAAATCGGTGTTCGCGAGGCGGTGCAGTTCGCCGGATTTACCTTCAATTCACAGACCCTCGTCATGACGTGGATCTCGATGGTCGTCGTCCTTTTCATCGGTTGGCTCGCGACGCGCAATCTCAGGGTTCTGCCGACGTCCAACTGGCAGGTGATGATGGAGACGGTGATCGAGGCTCTGCATGACCGGTGGAGGAGAACGTAGCCCCGCGCGGGCGTGGATTCCCGTCCACGTTTATCGTGTCGCTGTTCCTGTTCCTTCTCGTGTCGAATTGGATTGGTCTCATTCCGACGATGGCATCGCTGACAAATGATCTGAACACCACCCGGACTGGTCTCTGCTGGTCATCGTCATGATGCACGTCTTGGGACTGGCGGTAGGGAGATGCACCATGGCGCATTTCTTCCAGCCGGTCGCGCCGTTCATCATCATCAACATTGTCGAGGAGGTTGCGAAGCCGATTACGCTGTCGTTCCGTCTTTTTCGGCAACATCCGGCGGGTGAGATTCTGATTCACATCCTGCTGCAGCTCCTCGGGAACGGTTCGACGATCCCGTCGGTGATCTGGCCTCGCGTTCAGCGTGTTCGTCGGCATTGTGCAGGCACTGGTCTTCACGATGCTCTCGACGGCGATACATCGGCGCGGCCATCAAGACGGACGAAGGTCATTAACGGCGGTATCGGTCGTGACCACACTGGTTTTGCACGCCGTGCAGCAGGCACAGGCACGAAGATTTTGTTCACATATTTAGGGAGGATCTTTCATGGAAAAACGCAATCATGGTCGCAGGCGCTCTTATCGGTGCGGGTCTCTGCTTTGGTCTTGCTGCAATCGGCGCAGGCATCGGTGACGGTCTGGTCACGGCTCGCTTCATCGAGGGTCTCCGCACGTCAGCGAGGCGGGCGGCGTCCTCTTTACGCGTACGCTGATCTCGGTCGGTCTCGATTGAGGCACTTGCCATCATCGGCGTCGTTTTCGGCATCATCATGCTCTATGCGCAAAATCCGCTGATTCACTAAGACGTATGTGGCACGGATTTTTGCAAAAGGGGGCATAGGAATTGAGTGAAATTACGCAAGGCCTGATTGATCTCAACGGGACGCTGCCCATCCAAATCATCAACTTCCTGATTCTCGTTGCACTCCTGCGCGCAGTGGCCTATAAGCCGATCGTGCGCATGATGGACGAGCGCAAGGCGAAGATCGCTGAGAGCATCGAGAAGGCGGATGCGGATGCCGCGGCAGCGGAGGCGACGCTGAACGAGTACAGGCGCAGCTCGCTGCGCGCGTACGAAGGCACAGGAGATCGTCGACATGGCGGAAAAGCGTGCCGGCGAGGAGCGCGAGGCGAGCTATCCAGGCAACGAAGCGTGAGATCGAGCAGATGAAGAAGTCCGCCGAGGAACAGATGGAGCGCGAGCGCGCCCATGCGGTGGAGCAGCTGAAGGCCGAGGTCGTCGCCCTGTCGCTCGCAGCGGCGGGCAAGATCATCCAGAAGAATCTGGATGCAAAGGACAACGACGCCATCATCGGCGAGTTCATCGCAAAGCTCGACGCGAAAAAAGTCGGTGACGCGTCATGCTGAACATGGAGCTGGCGCGCGAAAGTATGCGCGTGCGATCTTCGAGCTGGCGTGCGAGGAGAACGCGCTCAGCGCCTACGGAAATGACTCGCCAAGGTGCAGCAGACGTACGTCGACTGCCCGGAGCTAAAGGCGTATCTCTGCAACCCGGAACATCCAGCCCGAGGACAAAAAGTCCCTCCTGAAGGAAGTGTTCGGGGACGATGTACGCGAGATGGTGCTGAACTTCCTCCTGCTGCTCATCGACAAGCGGCGCATGATGGTGTTCGAGGCGATCAGCGCGATCTTGTGCAGCTCTCGAACGAGAAGCTCGGCATCGCTGTGGCGGATGTCACGACGGTGGAGCCGCTCAACGAGACGCAGAAAGGCAGAGTTGATGGAAAAAGCTCGGACGCGTGACGGGCAAAGAGGTATCTGCGCGAGCACCGCGACCCCCTCGCTCATCGGCGGCGTGGTGGTGCGCATCGAGCGACCGCCGCATCGACGGCATCAAGGGACGTCTGGCAGCGATGACGGCAGAGTTAATGGCGAACTAGCGGGGTGACAGCGAAATATGAAAATGAATCCGGAAGAGATTACTTCCATCATCAAGGAACGCATCAAGAACTATGATGTCGATCTGAACGTCAACGACGTCGGCACGGTTCTTGAGGTCGGCGACGGCATTGCGCATATCTACGGCCTCGACAAGGCGATGGCAGGCGAGCTCCTCGACTTCGGCAACGATGTCGACGGGCTCGTGCTGAACCTCGAGCAGGAGAGCGTCGGCGCGGTGCTGCTCGGCGGCGAGACCCTCATCAAGGAGGGTGACACCGTAAAGCGTACGGGACGCACTCAGCACGGGTGCCCGTGGGCGAGGCGATGGTCGGACGCGTCGTGGAGCGCACTCGGCCGCCCCATCGACGGCAAGGGACCCATCGACACGAAGGAGTTCCGTCGCGGTCGAGTCGCCGGCACTGGCATCGCTGACCGCAAAAGAGCGTCCACGAGCCGCCCAGACGGGTCTGAAGGCGATTGATGCCCTCGTTCCGATCGGCCGCGGCCAGCGCGAGCTGATCACTCGGCGACCGCGGCACGGGCAAGACGGCGATTGCCGTCGATGCAATCCTGAACCAGAAGGGACAGAACTGTATCTGCGTCTACGTCGCCATCGGTCAGAAGGCATCCACCGTCGCGCGCGTCGTCAAGACGCTCGAGGACGGCGGCGCGATGGACTATACGATCATCGTCGCGGCGACGGCAGCAGACTCTGCGCTGCTGCGGTACCCTCGCACCGTATGCGGGCGTGGCGATGGCAGAGTACTTCATGTATAAGGGCGGTCATGCGCTCTGCGTCTATGACGACCTCTCCAGCACGCGGCGAGCGTACCGCGCCATCGTCGCTCCTGCTCCGCCGTCCGCCTGGACGCGAGGCATACCCGGGCGAGCGTGTTCTGCCACACTCCGCCTCCTCGAGGCGCGCGGCAAAGCTCTCCGACGCACTCGGTGCAGGCTCGCATCACGGCACTGCCGATCATCGAGACACTCGCGGGCGACCTCTCGGCGTACATCCCGACGAACGTCATCTCGATCACCGACGGTCAGATCATGCTGGATACCGACTCGTTCTACTCGCATCCGCCCCGGCGATCAGCGTCGGGCTCTCGGTCTCGCGTGTCGGCGGCCCGCCCAGATCAAGCGCGATGAAGCGGGTCGCGGGCACGATGCGTCTCGACCTCGCACAGTACCGCGAGCTCGCGGCATTCGCGCCAGTTCGGCTCGGATCTCGACAAGGCGACCCGAAGGCACAGCTCGACCGCGGTGCCCGCATGGTTGAGACGCTGAAGCAGGCGCAGTGACAGCCCACTCTCCGTTGCGGAGCAGGTGCTCGTCATCTTTACGGCGGTGCGCGGCCATCTCGCGGACATCCCCTGTCGGCAAGGTCGTCACCTTCCACACGGACTTCCGCAAGTTCATGCGCACGGCGCATCCGGAGATCGCTGCGGCGATCACGGAGATGAAGAAGCTGGACGATGGGCTCGAGGCGGACATCACGAAGGCGATCGCGGAGTTCAGGAAACCATCTCCTACAAAAGAAGCGTAAGGGAGAGGTGACCGTATATGGCAAATTTACAGGACATCCGCCGGCGCATTCGCAGCGTCAAGAGCATCCAGCAGATCACGAACGCCATGGACATGGTCGCGACCTCGCGTCTCGCGCCGTGCCAAGGGAGGCTGCCAACAGCAACCGCCCCTACGCCGAAAAGAGACGGCGGCGTCATCCGCAGCGTGGCGGCAGCGGCGACGAGCATCTCGCATCCGCTCCTCGAGCAGCATGAGAGCGGCAAGCGCCTCATCACCTCGTCATGGCGGCGGACAAGGGGCTCGCAGGCGCATACCCAGCAACGCACTCAAAAAGGCGATGACGCTCGTCGAGGACAAGTCCAACACGCAGATCGTCACCGTCGGCCTGCACGCGACTTCTTCAAGAACTCGCAGCTTTGACATCATCAGTCAGCGCGTCGGCATCAGCGAGCGTCCGAAGGCGTCGCACGCGCAGAAGATCGCGCGCACGCTCATCAGTGCGTTTGAGACCGGCGGATCAAAGAGAGTCTAGCACGGTCTGCGACGCTGTCGTGTCGACGCATCACCTGTGTGCCCGAGGTCGTGAAACTCCTGCCCTTACGGGCAGAGGCAGGCGAGGGACACGCTACAGGCACCCTACATCTATAGGCCGAATGCCGAGGAGGTGCTCGAGGGTCTCTGCCGCAGTACTCTTTTCACCACCATCTATGCGGCGCTCCTCCAGTCGGCGGCGAGCGAGCTGAGCTCACGTATGAACGCGATGAGCAACGCGACCGACAACGCCGGGGAGCTCATCGGAAAGCTCGACCTCTACTACAACAAGGTACGTCAGGCGGGCATCACGAACGGATCAACGAGATCGTCGGCGGCGCCGAGGCACTCAAGTGACATCCATGTACGCCGCGTGCATGGAGGTAAGGAGGTTTTCCATTGGCAAAAGGTAAAAGTCGTACGGGTCATTGGACTTGTCGTAGATATTGAGTTTCCGGCGGGCGAACTGCCGGAGATTCTGAACGCCATCAAGGTCAGCAGACGGTCGACCATGACATCGACCTCACGGTCGAGGTCATGCAAAGCACCTCGGCGACAGCGTCACGCGCTGCATCGCCATGCAGCTCCACCGACGGCCTGATGCGCGGCGCATGGAGGCGGACGACACGGGGCGCCGATCAGCGTGCCGGTCGGCGAGGCGACCCTCGGACGCGTCTTCAACGTCCTCGGTGAGACCGTTGACCACGAAACCCCGAGCCCGTCGGCAACAAGAGGTGTGGTGCGATCCATCGTGCCGCCCCGAGAATTTGACGAGCAGGAGACATCGACCCAGATCCTCGAGACGGGCATCAAGGTCGTCGACCTCATCGCCCCGTACTCGCGCGGCGGAAAGGTCGACTCTTCGGCGGTGCCGGCGTCGGCAAGACCGTTCTCATCATGGAGCTCATCCACAACATCGCGACCGAGCACGGCGGCTACTCCGTCTTTGCGGGCGTCGGCGAGCGACGTACGCGTGAGGGCGACCTCTGGTCGGAAATGACCGAGTCGGGCGTTATCGACAAGACCGCCCTCGTCTACGGCCAGATGAACGAGCCGCCCGGAGCACGTATGCGCGTCGCTCTGACGAGATCTGACGATGGCAGAGTACTTCCCGCGATGTGCAGGGACAGGGACGTTCTGCTCTTCATCGACAAACATCTTCCGTTTCATCCAGGCGGGTTCCGAGGTCTCGGCGCTGCTCGGACGTATGCCGTCCGCCGTTGGCTACCAGCCGACGCTGACGACCGACGTCGGTGCCCTGCAGGGAGCAGCATCACCTCCACGAAAAGAGGGCTCGATCACGTCCGTGCAGGGCGGTCTACGTCCCGCGGACGACCTCACCGACCCGGCACCGGCGGCGACATTCACCCATCTCGACGCGACGACGGTTCTTTTCCCGTCAGATCGCCGAGCTCGGCATCTACCCCGCCGTTGACCCGCTGGACTCCACCTCGCGTATCCTCGACCGCACGTCATCGGGCAGGAGCACTACGAAGTCGCGCGCAGTGTGCAGGCCGTCCTCCAGAAATACAAAAGAGCTGCAGGACATCATCGCCATCCTCGGTATGGAGGAACCTCCGACGAGGATAAGCTGACCGTCTCGCGTGCACGTAAAATCCAGCGTTTCCTCGCGAGCCGTTCGCCGTCGCCGAGGTATTCACGGGCTCGCCCGGAAAATACGTCGCGCTGAAGGACACGATCCGCGGTTTCAAGGAAATCCTCGACGGCAAGCACGACGACCTCCCGAGGCTGCCTTCTACATGGTCGGCGGCATCGACGAAGTCATCGAGAAGCGAAGAAGCTCAAAGAGGAGGAATGACGGATGGCGACCATCAAGCTGGAGATCGTATCTCCCGACCGCGTGGTCTACGCCGCCGACATCGACATGCTCATCGCCCGCTCCACGGGCGGCGAGATCGGCATACTGCCGAGCACATTCCCTCGTCACGGGACTTGGAGCCCCATGCATGAAGATTCATGTCGACGCCAAGGAACAGCTCATCGCTGTGGCGGGCGGCTCATGGAGGTTACCCCCGACAAGATCACCGTACTCGCGACAGCAGCGGGAGGAGCCGATCGACATCGACATCAACCGCGCGCGCAGCGCACCTACGACGCGCGCAGGAGCGACTGCAGAAACTGCGCGAGGACCCTCGAGGCACAGGCGAGTATCATCGACGAACAGCGCGCCTCCCTCGCACTGAAACAGCGCCGCAGCACGCCTGCAGACCGCGAAGACAGTGAAACCCGGCGCATAATTCACCGGGTCTAGAAAAACCGCCCCAGCCGCATTGGTTGGGGCGGTTTTTACGTTGATGGGTCGCGACCCAGTTGAGAGAGCGTAGCGAACGAAAGCAAAACCCACCCGCTGTGCGGGTGGAAGATAAAAGTTATGCAAAAGCATCTTTCCGCTTATACTAAGGATGTTCAAGCCAGTAGAAAAAGAAGGGAAAAGATGCTGGCAGCAAACAGTTTATCCCACACAAAGTGGCTCTGCAAGTACCATATCGTGTTCACCCGGAAATATCGGCGGAAAATCATATATGGGCAGCGAGAGTATTCGAGATATCCTGAGGCAGCTATGTGCATATAAAGGTGTGGAGATACTGGAAGGTCACCTTATGCGGATCATGTACACATGATGGTAAGTATCCACCGAAAATCAGTGTATCACAAATTATGGGATATCTCAAAGGGAAAAAGTGCCTTAGATTTTTTGATAAACACGCCAACTTTGAAATACAAGTTTTGGGGAATCAGCACTTTTGGTCGGAAGGGTATTACGTAAGTACCGTTGGGTTGAATGAAGCAACGATGCGTAAAATATATCCAAGCAGGAAAAGCATGACATTGCCTTGGATAAACTCAGCGTGAAAGGTACGAAGACCCCTTTTAAAGGGAAAATGGAGTACCACCGCCCGCTCAAGGGCAGTGATGAGTCAAGGGCAGCATAGGCGGAGCAAAGTGAAAGCCAGCGCCTTTGAACGCTGGCCGGTATTATCCCTATGCGTGCAAAACCACCCGTTTGACGGGTGGTCATGATCTCTGTCGAATGATTGCAATTTCCACATACTCCTGTGCTGATGCTCAAAAACCTGCGGCTTCTCCTTGCTGCAGGAGGATCTTCGCCGTGGTTTCCCCACAGTCCCTTTCTTTATCGCACAGTAAGAGCCAAAACTGGACTGTCCATATGACCAAAAATCCGAAGGACGTGCCCATCATCAATCGGGAGAGATATAATACCCACGAATTTGAAAATAAGGCGTGCCGCACCAGATACCCTAGGTCTTCTAAACGGCGGGCAGCAATACAATAATTTGCTATCTGGAAAAAGATACAGCTACCCTGACAGCACATCAAATGACAATGTGTCTCGAGCACGGCAAAAGGCAAGAAAATGCAAAGGAATCCCAGACCTGCTAACGCAAGTGATCTTTTGATAAATCTCTTTCGATTCAAACGCCCATGCAGCTTGAAAAGATTCTCTATCATGCCCTCGTCTGGTTTACGCAGAGTGTTGCTCATTTGTGTGTGCGCCTCAGGTGTGGCAATCGCGCGCCGCGTATCCGACAATACGTTGCGCCATCCTCAACGGGCTTTTCCACAATTTTTGCAGAACATTCTCCATCGCCTCCTTCTGTCATACAAGGGCGTTTTTGTTATACGAACGTTGAAAGCCGGCATAGAATCGTCATAGAGTTCGTATGGGGCGATGTCTCTGCCATTTTTCCATTCGACCGTGAAGTCATTGACAAAAGACCTGTTTGAACTGTTCCATATTTTCTGAGTGGGAGCAAAAAGGGGATCCTAGATATGGCTTCATCGAAGTATCGGTGCTCCCCGTTGGAGAACGCCACGCTCAGGATGTAATCGTTCAAAAGGCTTCCACGGCAATGGGACGGATTCATGATGTACCTCAATCAGGGAAAAGTATAAATCCTCACACTGTTTCGGTCAACAGCGTACATGAAAACTCATCAAATCATTTGTCGAAGGGATCAATAAAACATGGTATAATTATCCCATTACAGGCGGTGCATCATGCCACAGATTATTCCATCAGGGTATCAAGGACACAGCGCGCATCTCAGAGATGTGCCACGCGGCGACGACCGATCTACGTGATCACGCAGACACGGCTACGGACATGGCTTTCCATGAGCGTAAGGAGACGTATGCGGGATGCGACGATGCGCAGGGCTCAGTGCCCGTACAGCCGGAGATGTGCGCGGGAGCTCATTGCTGCGTACGGACGCAGGTCGATGCGTGCCTGCGTATGTGGGCGCAGACGCTGATCGCGATGCAGCTCGCAACTCAGCACGAGACCTATGACGATTCTCATGCCCGGGCGGGCGCCTCTGCCGTGACGCATACCTTCGAGCGAAAGGTGTCACATGCGCCCGTATCACTATCTCCTCATTTTATCGGATGGAGGAGTGTATCGTATACGTTGTCGGATTCTTTCACATGCGTGAAAAATTGGTCGGGATAAACTGTAATATGAACAAAGAACCGCCCTCACATCGTCTCGTGTAGGGGCGGCTGATGCTATAACTGTCAAAATGCTGATACCAAGCGAATACAATACTTTCCTTATTCGCTGCAATGCCCTCGAGCAGCCGGTTCAGATCCTTTGACGGGATATTTCCATGGTTATGTGCGACCACGGGATTTAGCCGTCTGCCGGTATCAAATTTTTGTCGCATTCGGGGGAAGCGCACCCTTGCAGACATGAACGTGGACGGGCTCGTTTTTCCCTCGCGTGACCAAAAGAATGCGATAGCCGAACAAATCACACGTCGGCAATGACTTCACCGTCCTCGCGATGATCTCCCCAAAATGAGAGAGCTGTTGTTTCTAACAAACTCGGTCAGCTTTGCGCGTTCCCTCCTCGTTGAAGCCGCTGTACTTTTGTGCAGGTAATGCTCGGCAGCAGAAACTCCGCCGTATCGAAGCCGTGCGCGTGGCACGCTCCATGTAGACCAGGAATACTCTCGCCGCGCAGCTCAGGGCGGTGAATATCCGAAACGTCGTGACAATATCGTCAATTGTGCTGTAATAGTGCCGATACTCCCTCCTCATCCATGAGTATACGTATGCATTGCGACTGCGGTCAATAGACCGCCGCTGTACCCTTTTTGGTGGACGATGCGCCGTGAATATGCTATCATAGCTCCACACATTAGTCGCGAAAGGAGGCATCTATGAACCCTCGCGAATCACCGCACCTCCATCATCCTTGCCATCGTCTTTGCCACACTGCTCTCCTCCTTCTGGTTCTTTCAGGACTTCGCCTTTATCGTCTTCCTCTCGCTCCTCCTGCAGCTCCTCCTCCAGCCGGCCGTAGACGCGATGGAGCGGCGGCGCATCCCATGATGACCTCGCGGCGGCGGCGATCCTCACTTTCTCCTGCTCGTCCCTCGTCCTCCTCTCCATCCTCTCGCGCTCCGTCGTTCCGTCGCTGCAGCGCTTCGTCCCGAGCCGTTGAGCATCGGACAGGGGCTCCAGCAGATGCCGCTCCTCACGAGATGGATCTGCAGCAGGAAATGACGGGCATCCTCGACAAACTGCGCAGCGTCAGCGCGGAGCTCCTGCGCACATCCCTCTCCTTTCTCCTCGTCGCTGTCGGCAAAATCATGGACTTTATCATCATCATCTTTGTCTCCTTCTACCTCCTGAAGGACGGCAACAGCATCAAACGCTGGCTCGCTGACCTCATTCCCGCACGGCTCGCGCGGGCGTGTCCTCCGCCTCTTTGACCGGCTCCTCCGCGCCCCTGCGCATCTATGTACTGCAGCCAGCTCGTCATGTGCATCATCACGGGACCTCGTCGTCTTTATCTACTTCACCGTCATGCACCTCCTGTATGCCTCCGTCTTCGCCCTGCTCTCCGGGCATCAGCGAGTTCGTCCCCGTCCCCGACCTGACCGTTGCCTCTGCACTCGACACGGTCACGACCGCCGCGACCGCATGGGGGACATCACACTGCAGACCGCGCTCTCTACCTCGCGCTCACACAGATCAACCACAACGTCGTCTATCCCTGCCCTCGTCGGCAAATCCCTCCACCTCCACCCTGTCGCCATCATCCTCGGCGTCGTCTTTCGGCGGCGAAATCCTCGGCGCGGCGGGCATGTTCCTCGCCGTCCCTTCATCGTCATCGTCAAGATCGTCATCACCGACATCTACCATGAGCGGCAAATGGAGACGCGGGGCGGGGGACGAGATGAAACCATACCGCCCCTGTTATCGTAGGGATACAAAAACAGCTGCTCAGCACCCATCGGCGCGCGGGCTCACTCTTGAAGATCTAGGTCGTTATCCAGCCTTCCCCCGTTATCACGGGGACGGACCCGCATGAGGAGAGGGCTGTACGAGTCGATCTCGTACAGCGCTTTTCACTGAGGATGGAATACGCAACGCAAGCTGGAACGGAGGAACCAGATCTGCTTTGCGTAGTTGGTGACGTGATCCTCCGCGAGGTTGGCAACGCCAAAGCAGTCATGCGCATCGGCCGCCTTGCGGATCGCGAGTGCCTGATCGCGGAGCAGCTCAAGATCGGCAAGCGTGATCTCGAGCGCCTTCTTCTGATCGACCGCCCTCATCGCCGAGCTCCTCGAATCGTCGCAATGGCAGGTACCGCCTGAGGCTCGCGACCGGCTGCACGCCGGCCATCTTCAGCAGCTCCGCCGTCTCGTCGAGCACATCTGCGAACGCATCGTAGAGCGACTCGAGGTACTCATGAACAGCCTTGAACTGTGGCTGACCGCCATTCCAGTGGAGGTTGTGCAGCTTGATATAGCCGACGCCGATATTGGCGATGTAGGCGTTGAGTCGCGTTGTTGAGGTTTGCATCATTTGCGTGTGACATAGTAAAATCCCTCTTTCATCATTTGTTGTACTGCTATCTCTAGAATCTGTTTGCATATCCTGTTTACGTGTGGCTATTATAGCGACAAACGGATTTTACTTGTCAATAGTTATTATTAAATAATCTTTGCAAATTGAAATTTGATGACAGATCTGTTTATCCTTGACAAAAGGATATTTTATATATAATATCATATCTATAAAACTATGTCGTTTTTGAAAGGTGAAAAGGGAATATCCATGAGTGAGCAGAAAACTATCGTTTTGAGACCCTTGCAGGTGCGCGTCGGACAGGGAGGAAGCCGATCCGTGACGGATGCGCGTGCCGTACCGATCTATCAGACGACCTCGTACGTCTTCCACAATGCGCAGCACGCTGCCGACCGCTTTTGCACTCGCGATCCGGGCTACATCTACGGACGCCTGATGAATCCGACGCAGGACGTCTTTGAAAAGCGCATCGCGGCACTCGAGGGCGGCACGGCGGCACTCGCCTTTGCCTCGGGCGCAGCGGCGATCACGGCGACGATCGGGCACTCGCCCATGCGGGCGACCACGTCGTCGCGCAGCAGACCATCTATGGCGGCTCCTACAACCTCCTCGCGCACACGGCGAAGGACTCAGGGCATCGACGTGACCTTCGTCGAGCCGAAGGCGGGCGCACAGGGCTTTGCCGACGCCATCCGTCCGAACACGAAATGCGTCTTCATCGAGGACCGTCGGCAACCCGAATCGCCGACCTCGTGGACATATCGAGGCTGTCGCCAAGGCGGCACACGCGCAGGGCGTTCCCGTCGTCATCGACAACACCTTTGCGACGCCGTACCTCCTGCGCCCCATCGAGCACGGCGCGGACATCGTCGTGCACTCCGCGACGAAATTCATCGGCGAGCACGGCTCCAGCCTCGGCGGCGTCATCGTCGAGGCGCGTACCTTCGACTGGAAGGCATCGGGACGATTCCCGCACCTCACGCAGCCGAACGAGAGCTATCACGGCGTGAACTTCGTCGAGGCACTCGGTCCCGTCGCCTTCGTCACCTACATCCGTGCCCTCCTCCTGCGCGACACGGGCGCGGCGATCGCTCCGTTCAACGCATTCCTCTTCCTGCAGGGGCTGGAGACACTCTCCCTGCGCGTCGAGCGGCACGTATCGAACGCACTGAAGGTCGTGGACTTCCTCGCGAAGCATCCGAAGGTCGAGCGCGTCAACCACCCCTCGCTCCCGCATCATCCCGATCACGCCATCTACGAGCGGTACTTCCCGCAGGGCGGCGTATCGATCTTCACCTTTGACATCGTGGGCGGGCAGGAGGCGGCGTTCCGCTTCATCGACCACCTGAAACTCTTCTCCGCTCCTCGCGAAACGTCGCGGACGTCAAGTCGCTCGTCATCCATCCCGCGACCACCACGCACGCTCAGATGAACGACGACGAGCTCGCCGCGTCCGGCATCGGCAGAGGCACCATCCGCCTCTCCATCGGCATCGAGCACATCGACGACCTCCTCGCTGACCTCACGGCAGCATTTGACGCCGTCTGAGCCGTTCTTCTATAACCTCTGCGCGAAGGCTTTCCGTCGTGCAGAGGGTTTTTGCGATAGGGAATCGCTGATAAAACGCAGTCCGTCAGATTGGCGTAGATTTTCCGTCGAAATGGGGGTGAAAAGATGTGGCCAAGATGACGGTGCTGAACGTATCGACGCTTCCTTAATGTTTTTCACAAAATTTCGTATATGATAGAAGGATTTTCCGCATTTACGTCGAAAGCGTTCTAGAGTACCTATATGTGGATGCTTCGGATTTCTGACCGGACGGTCGTAGACTCTTCCTGTCTCCGGGCACCACGCGGTATGGACGCGCAGTGCCTCATCGGTGATGGGGATGCCCTAGGGGAAGGAGGGCGGCGATGTTTCCGGAGATACGGCTTTCTGCACTCATTCTCACCGTCCTCATCAGCATTGCCCTCGTGGTCGGGCTGATCCACTACGCGCCGCCGCTGACGCAGACGTACTACTGGCGGCTCGGCGGACTGATCGCAGGCGCGGGGCTGCTCGTCACGCTCTGACCGCCTGATGGCGGCACGGGCGCGGCGGCGCGCGGCGAAAAACCACCGCTCTCCTTTGAGGAGGAGCAGAGCGCCATGCCCGCTGCGGCAGAGACCATAACGGAGCGTCCCAGCCGTCTCCATCTTCCCGGCAAAGAGCAGCTGCTGTGCCCAAAGCTCCCGCCCCAACCGGCGGGAAAGAAAACTGGCGGCGAAAAAGAAAAAGGCGAAAGGCACACGCGAAGAAGAACGCTGCGAAGCCCACCCCACACAGGGCGGCAGCAACCCTTCGGCGGCAGTCTCGGCGACGGCACCGCCCGCGAAGAGCCCGCCGCCTGCACCCCCGCCGGCAGAGCACCTGCCGGATGGGCTCGATGCGCTGCTCGACATCGCCTATGCGTCGGCAGAGCCCTGCGCCCGAGCGCGCTGTCGCCGCCACCGAAAGGCACTCGCGCGCTACCCGCAGGACTCTACATGCCGTATCTCGTCATCGAGCTCTCCACCCTCTACAAGCGTCTGGGGAACTACGACGCGGCGCTCCGCCTCTTTGACGAGGCGCTCGCGCTGCCCATCATTGCCAAAGAACGCCGTCATGGTGCAGGAGTTTCGCCGCTCCCGTCGCACCCTGCACGCCGTTTCTGATATGCTCCGCGCGCGGGAACCCTGCGCTCCCCTTCGGCGAGGTACCGGAGGACGTGCTGGCGGCGGCTGACCGACAGGCGGGCAATCACACCTGACATTTTATTAAAATGGAGGAATAAATATGAAGAAAAGCGTTGACATCCTAGGACTTCCCGTCATCAGCATCACAGAGGGACGGAGCTCGGCATGAGCAAGACCCTCCTCATTGATGCGCCGAACCGCATCGTGGCGGCGATCACGATCGAGGACGAGGACTGGTATCGCGGAGTCAAGCTCATCCCCTACGATAACGTGATTGCCGTCGGTGATGATGCCGTCACCATCAACAACAGCGAGAACATCCTCACGCTCGATGCAGCGGGCGACTTTGAGACCCTGCTCGACGACAACATCCGCGTCATCGGCACGAAGCCATCACGCGCACGGGCGTCATCCAGGGCAACATCACCGAGATCTTCATCGGCGAGGACGGCAGCATCGAGAAATGTGAAGTCACAACGCCGGAGGGCTCGACCTCCGAGGTGACGGCAGATCAGGTCGCCATCTTCGGAAAGGAAGTCACGGTCATCTCGCCGGAGGGCGATGCCGTAAAAATCTGACGCAGCGTCTGCACCGGCGGCACCCGCTGGACAGCCCCGCAGCAGAGCCCTGCTGCGGCTGAGCCGGTCGAGGAGACTGCCCCTCGCGGAGGAGACGCCTGCCGAAGAGCCGGCTGCTGCTCGGAGAGACGGCTGCCCCCGAGGCACCGGCAGAGGAGCCCGCATCTGCCGCAGAGGAGCCTGCCCTGAGGCACCGGCAGAGGACGAGGCCAAGGACGCAGAGCGCGCGAACGAGGATCGTCATCGCCGCTTCCTCCTCGGCAAGAAGGCGACACGCACCATCAAGATGGACAACGGTGTCGTCATCGTCGAGGCGGGCGCGGACATCACTGAGGAAGTCCTCCAGAAGGCCAAGCTCGGCAACAAGTTCATCGAGCTCTCGATGAGCGCACAGTAAATGATATGGATGCGGCGGGGCGATTGCCCTGCCGTGTTTTTCTCTTGAAATCTTGCGGAATTTAAGAACCATGAACCCCGCAGGGACGGAACCCACGCACCGAGCCAATCAGCTAAACAAAAAGAGCAGTCACATCTCTGGCTGCTCTTTTTCGTATGTCACTTACTAACGTGTTTTTCTCTTCCGCGAATATCATCAAAGAAAATGGCATGAAGCGATTTTTTGATCGGGCATATCCGCTTACTCTATTTTTTCTTTCGTAAAGTGGTATACTATAGGTCGGAGGGGCTCTTCATTAAGACGATGACGACAGGGAGATAAGACCATGAAAAATTTTTCTGATTGCCTGCATTGGTGCGTTAGCGGCTATTTTTCTCTTGCCGTTTGTCCAGAGCTCGATAGGGGAAGACGGATTTTATCCGGGGAGGTGCTCGCTCAAAAATGATGGATTTGCCGCAGAGGGCAGCGGGACAACCGGCAGGGCTGCTGCCGTAGAGGACAATATTTTTCGCGTGACCAATCGGCAGGAGTTTATTTGCCGCATTGGGGAATCGCAAAAATACAGAACCTAGGATTTTTGATGATTTACGGAACGATCGACTTTCGATACGGACGCGGATGGAAAGCACCTGACGAAGGAAGATTATATGGCGGAGGGCTATGATTTTCAGCAGTATTTGGACGCGCATGCACCGCATAGTACCGTGCCGCAAAGCCGGAAAAGAAGAGCAGGAGAAAAGAAAGAAAAACAATCTCAAAAATCAGGAAAAACATCATGGTTCATGTCCCTGCCAATACAAGCATCATTGGGATTGAAGATGCGAAATTAAAGGGCGTGGATTTAGTCCTCGATGCGGACAATGTTATCATCCGAAATATCATGTTTGAGTCCCCTTATGATGATTTTTCCGTCGTAGGGATCCCAAACCGATGGGTCGGACGGCAACTGGAATTCTCAGTATGACTGTATTACGATCCGTGGCGGCACGCATATTTGGATCGATCATTGTCATTTCGAGGACGGCACGCAGCCGACGGAAACGTATTTTCATCGTGAATACGAGCATCAGGACGGCTTGGTCGATATTACGAATCAGGCGGACGACATCACGATGTCGTATAATGTTTTTGAACGTCATAATAAAAGCGATTTTGATCGGGAACAGCGACGCAAAAACGGCGGATGATGGCAAACTGGATGTGACGCTGCATCATAATTATTTTCATAATTTGGTTCAGCGCGCACCGCGAGTGAGATGGGGAAAGGTTCACGTGTATAATAATTACTACCAGACGGACGATGAAAGCGGCGAATACCGTTATGCGTATTCGTTGGGCGTCTGGAAAAACTCGAAAATATATGCCGAAAATAATGTCGCGGATATCGACGGCAGAACGTATCAAGATTTTTGTCAAAAGTGTTTGGCGGAACAGAGCTGACAACGCTCAATAATATCTTTAACGGCGAGAAAATCGATACGTTTAACGAGCATTTATCACCGGTCACGTGGACGCCCGAGCGATCGATGAAAATCGACGATGTGAAATGAGGTGAAGGCAAAAGTTTTACAGCAAGCGGGCGTCTTTAAGGAAGCGATAATCGCCATAAAAATCATCAAAAAGAAGCTGCTGCACATTTGTTTCGTGCAGCAGCCTCTTTTACTCAGTGGACCTCAGAACACGATCCTGCCCCAGTCGCTTCGCGCAGCCCATCACCATTGCCTCATAGAGTTTGATCTCGTAGAGGATGAGGTCGGCGCCGACCGCGTTGACGGTCTCCTGAAAGCGCGGCGTCTTTTTCGATGATGGCGTCCGTGATCTCTGTGAGCGGGCGTGAGGACTTAACGGCATAACCGCGCGCACGGATGTGCTCGGTTGTTCCGTTGTTCGGAACAGTGGTGAAAGGCGGTGGAGGGCTTTGCGGTGAGCTCGGCGACCTTCTCGTTGTCCTTTACCGTCGCGAAGTAGACACAGTGCTTTCGCTGTGTCGTAGTAAAAGTTGACAATGCGGACGTGCGGCAGTCCGTCACTCATCGTTGCGAGCGCGATCTCGTTCTGCTCTCGCATCATGCGTTCAAATTCATTCCGCAGATTCATTTTAATCACCTCTTCATGCCATTATACAATACTTTCTAATACAAAAGGAAAGAAAGGATCGCCGATAAATTCCGCCGCGCCAGAAACGCTGTCGTGACGTTTTTCGCCCGCTGTGATCTGCCGCTTCTCAGAATACAATCCTGCTCCAGTGATCCCGCCCGACCAGCACCACCGCCTCGGTGAGTGTGATCTCGTAGGGGATGAGGTCGTCACCGACGGCGTCGACGGTCTCCTGAAAGCGCGGTGCCTTGGCGACGATGGCCTCTGTGATCGCGGTGATGGGACGGGCGGACTTTACGGCATGACCAGCTGGCGCGGACGTGCTCGGTCGTGTTATGGTGCGGGACGGTGGTGAAGGCGATGGAGGGGTTCGCGGCGAGCTCGACGACCTTCTCGTTGTCGCCCTGAGACGTGGCAAAGTAGACGCAGTGCGTCTCGGTATCGTAGTAAAAGTTCACAATGCGCACGTGCGGCAGCCCCTCGCTCATCGTCGCGAGGGCGATCTCACGCTGCTCGCGCATGATGCGCTCAAATTCATCACGCAGATTCATCTCATCACCTCGTTTTTCTTCTTGTATACAATATCGCCTCCATAAAAAGAAACGAAAAGAAACGCCATCGATCAACGTGACCGATGGCGTTTCCGCTATTCAAAAAATTATGCTTCTTTTTTCCCGCCCAGTACGACCTTGCCGAAGATGGCGAGGGACGGCGATATAAGACGAGGAGGCCGAGCATCTCGGCGGTGTCAGCGAATCCCTCGAGGCGCGATGGCGAGCGGGCTCTCGCCGCCGCCGTTCGAGACGGAGACGACGATGATACCGGCGAGGAGGATCGCCGATGATGGACTCACCGACGATGAGCCCCGAGGCAGAGAGCGTGCCGCGCCGCAGGCCTGCGCGCTCCTCCTCCTCCCCTTCGTCTGACGCAGGTGACGGTTGACGAAGTAGCCGAGGATCGCACCGACGACGAGCGGCGTCTGGATGACGGGCGGGAGGTAGATGCCCATGCCGACGGCGAGCGGCGGCATGGCGAGATTCTTCGTCGAGCGGCGCAGGAAGAGGTCGATGAGGACGAGCACGATGCCGACCCCGATGCCGATGTAGATGTACTCCCATGCGAGCTTCTGCGAGAAAATGCCCTGTGCGATGGTCGTCGCGAGCACCGCCTGCGGTGCGGCGAGTGCCTGCGCGGGATCCATGCCCGCACGCGGCAGCGCGCCCGGAAGCCATACGCCTCGCAGAGGAGGTTGAGCACAGGGGCGATGACGAGTGCGCCGACCACGCAGCCGATGAGGAGCGCGACCTGCTGACGCCACGGCGTTGCACCGACGAGATAGCCGGTCTTGAGATCCTGCATATTGTCATTCGAGATGCAGGCAATCGCGAGGATGATCGACGTGGTAAAGATAGCGGTCGCCGTCGCAAATTTCTCGCCGCCCGGCAGCGCGAAGATGCCGAACATGGAGCACAGCGCGTACATGACGAGCGATGCGACGATGATGCCGAGGATGCCGATGCCCGAGATCGGGCTGGAGGACGTGCCGACCAGTCCCGCCATATAGGCGCAGGCGGCAGCGACGAAGAAGCCCATGAGGACGGCGACGCTGACGCCGACGAGGGTAAAGGCAATTTTCTGCCCGCCCGGGATCTGCTCGGGGCTGACGAAGGCGTAGAAGATGACGAGCAGTCCGATGACGGTGACGGCAAAGACGAGCCCGACACTCTTCATCGTCATGTCGATGTCCATGCGGTGCAGACCGCGCTCTGCACTGTCTGCGCGTGCACCTGCGATGGATTCCTTTCACGCCGTCAATGACGGGGCGTGCGAGGCAGAGCAGCGTCCAGATCGCGGCGACGCCCGTGGCGCCCGCGCCGATGAGGCGCACCTTCTGCTGATAGACGGTACCCGCAAATTTTTGCAGGGTCATGCCGTCGGGGAGCGCACCGGTGATGGTGAAATAGGGGACGAAGCCCGCCCATGCGATAGCGATACCGATCAGCATCGCGAGTCCGCTCGTGATGCCGATGAGGTAGCCCGCGCCGACGAGTGCCGACGAGTAGCCGAGCGGGAGCTGCGTCATGCCGCGTCCGACGTGGAACCATGCGGAGAGGCTGCCGCCGAGCACCTGCAGGCCGTTCGTGAGGAACGCGATCACGCCCGCGATGGCACTGCCCGAGAGGATCTCTTTCGGTCCAGAGCCGTGCTGCTCGCGGCTGTCGTCGTGCGATCCGACCTTTAGGGATCTCTGCCGCAGCAACGCCCCTCCGGGTAGGCGAGGGTCGCTGTGGACGACCATCGCGCGCCGCAGCGGGATGGTGAAGAGAACACCGAGACAGCCGCCGCAGGCGGAGACGACGAGCGTCTGCCAGAACTCAAAGTCCTGCCAGTAGCCGATCATGAGCATGCCCGGGATGATGAAGATGATGGCGGACAGCGTACCCTGCTGCCGATGCCTGCGTCTGCACCATGTTGTTCTCGAGGATGTTCGCATCCTTCGCCATCTTGAGTACCGCCATCGAGATGACCGCCGCCGGAATGGCGGAGGAGAACGTCAGACCGACCTTGAGGCCGAGGTAGACGTTCGATGCGGTAAAAGATGATGGTGAGGATTGCACCGAGGATCATGCCGCGCATTGTCAGCTCAGGGAGCCGCAATTCGTGCTGCATGAACTCGTTTTCAGGTGTTTCATGCCAATACCACCTATCTATAATAAAATGAAAAACATCTGTATTATAGCACGAAAATCCAAAATAGCAAAAAAATACATTGGTGCTGTCTGCCCTAACCGCTGGGAAAGAGACGTCAAAAACAAAACCGCCGATGCGCTTTCTCGTCACGCATCGGCGGTTCTGAGAAAATACGGGAAGTGATAGGTAACTCTCTTGCATTCAAACGATCCACGCTTCATTCCGCATCGCCGCTAGCTTGAGATGCGGAACTTTCCAGCGAAAACGCTGAGAAAAACCACCACGACATGTTCTCTGTGCGCACATTCTGTTCCGCTCTGGGGAACGTCCTCCTCGTCATGCGCTAATCCATGCCCTCTTGTGTGCCCACCCCACGCGGGCTGCCGCATTCCCTGCCGCACCTTCGCTCGGCATCCCCGTCCGACCCACCGGGTCGGGGTGCACGGTGCAGACCGTTTGCGGCCACTCAGTAACCCATCGGAATCTCCTCCCCAGTCCGTCGTGGACGCTGCGGCTGCTTCCTCACTCAGCCAGCGAGGTGCATCCCGTGTCCCTCTCCAACAACCGTCGGTCAACACGGTGGGAAATCCCCGAAGGAGATACGCCATGCGTTTACGGATCACATGGGGGCAGCCTGTCCTGAATCAGCCTGCCGCTCTAACATCTCATAACTATCCTTAGTATAGTAAAACTTCAGAAGATTGTCAACACCCATAAAAGAATTTAATTTGAAAAATGCAAAGGCTCATGATAATATACTAAAACGTATACATTATATAAAAACGGGAGTAATTTATGAAAAAGAAAATCAATCTTATCGTGGGTTCAATCGGAGCGTTTATCGGTGTTTTTGTGTTTATCACCTATATTCCTCAAATTATCGCTAATTTAGAAGGGGTAAAAGGCTCAACCGTGGCAGCCTCTTACCGCTTCGATTTCCTATTTAATCTGGGTTATTTATGGATGGACAGAAAGAGCCAAAAAAAGGATTTTTATCCTATCGTCCCGAATTTAGCTGGTGTGATTTTAGGCTTTCTGACATTTGTTACAGCCATATAACATATAAATTGGGCTATAGAATAAAGGAGATGGGGATATGGGATATCAGCTGTGGAACGCACTCGAGGAGCTGAAGTCAGATGCGTATGAGTGGGTGGATCTGACGCACCCGCTGAACAACGACAGCCCGTGCTGGGCGGGGATCCCCGAGGGCTCGGTGGAGCTCTCAAAGACGATGCTTTGACTGGGGCAATCCGATGCTCGACTGCCTCATCCAGACGTTCAAGTTCCCAGGGGCAGTTCAGGGACGCACATTGACTTTCCGGGACATTTCGTGCGGAACCTCCCGCTCGCGGAGGACTTCGGTGCGCGTCACATGCTCTATCCGCTGTGCGTGATCGACGTGACGGAGCAGGTCGCGCGCGATGTGCACTATGCGGTGACGGTGGAGGACATCAAGGCGTACGAGGCGAAGTACGGCGCGATCCCCGACGGTGCGTTTGTCGCGCTCTATACGGGGTGGAGCCGTCACTGGCCGGATATGGATGCGATCTCCGGGATCGCCGCGGACGGCAGTGAGAACTTCCCGTCGTGGTCGATGGATGCGCTGAAGTATATCTATGAGACACGCAATGCCGCGGCGAACGGACGTGAGACGCTCGACACGGATGCCTCGACGGAGGCGGCAAAGGCGGGGATCTCGCGTGCGAGCGCTATGTCCTCGGCAAGGGGAAGCTGCAGGGTCGAGGTGCTGACGAATCTCGACCGCGTGGCGTCGGCAGGGCGCTGCTCTTTCTCGGGTGGCCGAACATCGAGGGCGCGACGGGGACTGCCCGTACGCGCGCTGGCGATTACGCCGAAAAATAGGGAATGACCTGCGGTAATGTGGTGCTGCCGTCGTCTCTGAGCCGTTTTGCAAAGCCGATACCTATCGGTTTTGCAGGCGAGCTCCTTTGCATCTGTGGCAGGACTTTTTGCGCTGTGTATCGAATCATAAAGAGATAACTTGTGTGTTTAGGGAGACGATGAATTGCAGAGTAAATACCTCGATATTGAGAAGAAAGTAGAGCGCGGCGAGCGCCTGACGTATGAGGGACGGCGTGGCGCTCTTTGCCTCGCATGACATCGCGTGGCTCGGCGCGCTCGCCGACCATGTGCGCGCGGAGAAATGCGGTGATATTGTCTACTACAATGTGAACTGCCACGTGAATCTGACGAATATCTGCATGGCGCACTGTAAAGTTCTGCGCGTTCGGGCGCGACGCAGAGGATGCGGGCGCCTACGAGATGAGCGCGTCGGAGGCGGTGGCACACGTCGCGGAGGCGATGCGCGACCCGCATCTCGCGGGGACTGCACGTCGTGAGCGGGCTGCATCCGACGTGGACGTTTGACGACTATCTCCTGCGTCTGCGCGCGCTGCACGGCATTCCCTCGCTCTATCTGGAAGGGGCTTCACGGGCGTGGAGATCACGCATTTTGCCCATACGTCGGGGCTCTCCGTGCGTGAGGTGCTCCTGCGCCTGCGCGATGCGGGGGCTGCAGTCGATCGCGGGCGGCGGTGCGGAGATCTCTCCGACCGCGTGCGCGGGGAGCTCTGCCCGAACAAGGCGACGGCGGATGAGTGGCTGGCCGTGGCGCGTACAGCGCATGAGCTCGACATCAAGACGAATGCGTCGATGCTCTACGGGACACATCGAGACGCTCGAGGAGCGCGTCGCACACATGATGCGCCTGCGCGACCTGCAGGACGAGACGGGGGGCTTTCAGACGTTCATCCCGTTCCCGTTCCTGCCGTCGCATACGGAGCTGGGGCGGACGGTGCGGCAGACGTCGATGTGGGACGATCTGCGGACGATTGCGATCGCACGCCTCCTGCTCGACAACTTCCCGCAACATCAAGGCGTACTGGGTGATGCTGACCGTGCCCGTGGCGCAGGTCGCGCTCGGGTTTCGGTGCGAACGACATCGACGGCACCGTGCACAAGGAGACAATCCTCCACGACGCGGGGGCAAAGAGCCCGCGCGCCCTCTCCGAGGATCACATCATCCGCATCATCCGCGAGATCGGACGCACGCCCGCCGCGTGTGACAGCAATTTCAACATCATCGAGACGTATTGAGGGCGGGGAGTATTCTTCGCGCAGATACCGCGACAACAAAAAGACGGCGTTTGCCGTCTTTTTTTGTTGCTGCTGCCTTATCCCTTCCGCTCGCCGACGTTCCAGTCAGCATCCACCTCGAAGTAGGCGCTCTTTTTCCTTCCACGGGTATTTGTACTCGAGCACGACGGTGTGATCGAGTAAGATGTGCACGGCGATGAGCTGTGCCGTGCCGTGCTCATCCGTATGTTTCACCCATGCCCCGCTGTCGATGTGATCTCTGATCTCGGTCAGCCATGTGAGGGGAGCTTGGACATGCCCGCCTCGTTCATGCGGAATACGATCTCCACCTCTGTATCTCCGGCCTTGCGCGGGAAATGGCAGTAGGGCGCGTTGCGCGTGTAGCTGCCCGCCGATATGGGGAGAAGAGGCGCAGGACGCGGGAGAGCCCCTCCTCGTCGACGCGGATGCAGAGGATGGAACGCTGCTTTTGGTACATGTCATCGAGGGCATCTGCCGCCGCGCCCTCCTGCGGAAGTTCGGCCGCACGCGATGCCTGCTGCAGCTCCTCGTCATACGCGCCGTCGACCCAGTGAAAGCACATCTGCTCAATCGTTGCGCCCTCCTCGATCTCACGTTCCAGCGTCAGGAACTCGCGGTCGTCCCGGCACGAGGGAAAGCCCCTGCCGCACGGCGTCCAGCGCACCGTCACGGTCGCCGAAATGGGCACGCAGCTTTGCCGAGCTCGAGATAGCACCACGGATAGTCCGGCTCCTCGCGCGTTCCCTGCGCGGCATAGCGGAGTGCCTTTTCCAGATAGCCGCAGTGCATGAGGGGCGACGGCGTAGCGATAGTACCACGTCCCGCACCCGTGCGCATTCGGCTCAGAGTCCGGCATCCACTGTATCGCTCGGTAGTAGTAGGGTACAGATCGACATTGTTGCATGCGTAGGGCATACCACAGCGCAATGTCGCGGTCACGATGCGCCTCCTCGCGTGTGAACCGCCCCTTGATGATGCCGTTCTTGATGTATTTGTTCAGATAGCTGAGCATCTTTGTAGAAATAGCCCGTGGATCCATCCTCCATCGCCTCGAGGTTTGGCGACGGCCTCCGCCGTGAGCAGGGGGCACTTTTTCTGTGTCGGAGCTCTCCGGCGCGGCGGCGTCCTCCTCCTCCTCGTCGCGATCAAAAATGTTGACGGTGCCCGCCGCGTCCCGTCGGAAGGAGTGAAACACCGCCCACGGCAGATTCGTCCTCTTGAGAACGGTTTCTGCGGCGACGAGGACGGCGTGCAGATCCCACGCGAGAAAGTCCAGATAGCCGCAGTTCGTGCCCGTTGCACCGCCGAGGAAGGTCACCGCATGCAGACAATCGGTCTCCTCCTCGATCGCCTGCATGAGCGCATCGCGAAAATCGAGAATCTCGTCGGCACTCTCGCGCATCTCGTCCGTCAGCGGATAGGCGATAAAGCCCGCCGCGATCCCATCCGCATGGTAGATGTCCACGAGCGTCGCATCACTATCCATATAGGAACTGAGGAGGGAGGGCAGACGCGTGCTGCCCGCATAGACGTCGAGCCGCAGATCCGCGTCGTCCGATGTGTCCGGCTCGCGCTCGTAGGCGAGATAGTAGTGGTCAAGGTACTCCTCTGCATCGTTCGCGAGGGAGTACCCCGCCGCATCGAGTGCCTGCGGCAGATCCGCCAGCAGGGTCGACGGCTCCTCGCGCGGCGCATCGAGGAGATCGAAAATCGTGGATGAGGGCGGATGGCGGCGATCTCGCCGAGTGCCTGATCGACGATGGTGGAGAGCATCCACCATGCGCGGTTCTCGTCCTCTCGCAGGAGCGGCAGGGAGCTTTTCGCAGTAGACCGTGAGGGGCGATCCCGTCGCCATCGGGCGCGAACCAGACGGCGACATCCGTCATCTCGATGGTGTAGTCGTCCGTGCGCAGGGGCAAAGCCAAGAGAGGCGGTGCGACCGACGTGGATGTCCCAGTGCTCGCGCACAGAGGCGGGGGCATGGCGCGCGAAATAGACGAGCGGAAAGAGTTTTGCGCGCATGCCCTCGGGGGTGAGGATGAGCTCATATTTCTCGCCGCCCTTTCCGAGCTCGAATGAGAGATCGTCAAAGGCGATGTGCAGCGCAGAGCTGCACCGCTCGATGAGCTCCTCGCCGTGATCCGATCCCGCATCCATCAGCGCACGCAGCTCCTCCTCCGCCTCCGGAGAACGCGAGCCATGCCTCCTGCACGCGGATGCGGAACGGGCGCGAAAAAGAGCGGGAGGAGAGCCCGCGGCGGCAGTCCTCGATCATCTGCTCGGTGTCCTCGTCGCCCGGCAGCGCCGCAAGCGCCGTCTCAAAAGTAGGGCAGGGCGCGGTTTTTCCTGATCGAGGTAGTAGTAGGCATAGCCCATGCGGAAGTTCCAGACGTGATCGTCGGCAGAATCCTCTGCGTGCGGCGCGAGGAGGTCAATCGCCTTTTTGGAAATACCACCACTCGCTCGGCTGCGCAACGTTGTTGTAGGCGCGCGCCAGCTCGCCATCGAGCTCGGGCGTGCGCTCTGCGGCGGGGATCTCTCAATCGCCGCAATGATCTTCTCGTAATCTCCGTGATTGTGCCATGCCTGACACTGTTCCAGTAACGTCATCTGCTGCCCTCTCGTCTGGGGCTAAAGTTGCGCTCAGGGCGCTCGGCTCGCGACTTCCCCCGCGCGACGGGGAGCAAATCTCCGTCATCCAGCTCCCCGTGCGACACGGGGGACCGCAGCGGTGGTGGGGCGCTGTTACGGCAGAACAGGAGCTCAGTCTCTTTCATGCATCCCTCAGGGGTTAATCCAGAAATACCAAATGTGCGATTTTCCGCAGGCTGTCGGCGAGCCTGCTGACGCTCATGCCGGTACGCCCTGCTCGATGATGTCGCTGCAGTAGGCGTACTGCTCCAGCGCGCGCGGCGGCGTGCTCCGGCGCGACGGGTGCGGGGACGCAGTACTCAAGCGTGTCGTAGGTGAGGACGGCGGGGACGGCGCCGTCCGTCTTAGTGCCAGTACTTTGCGACCGCCATCTGCGCGGCGGTGTCAGGGCAGTCGTTCCACCCGCCGAAGGGCAGGTAGGTGAAGATCTCCCACGGATGCTTGACGGGGATCTTGGCGAGGATCACGGGATGCGTTTTCTGCGTCTCGTAGTTCCAGTAGCCGATGGGGCGGTCATTGGTGTCCCCCATCGTGCTCTCTTTCACCGTCATGTCCTCCGTGCGCTCGGCACGCCGCGTCATGAGGGATCTTTTTGCCGTCCCTGACCAGCTTTTTGCGCCATACGCTCGCGGTACGTGCGATGACGGCGTCTGCGTCGAATTCGTAGTCCTCGAACGCGCCCTTTTTCCGCCTCGGCGTTCATCGTCAGTGCCTCCCAGAGCGTGTCGCTCGGGACGATGATGACGGGGACAATGCCGTCGCGCGCGGCCGTGCGCGTGGCGTAGCTGTACCATGAGGGCGATCGGGTCGTCGTCCGCCAGCGGCGGAGGTACATCAGAGAGCAGCTCGCCCTGCTGGCGTTCAGGTACTGCATCGTTGCGATGGCGACGTCGCTCGGATCGGCGTCCTCCCTGCTCCTCAGTGTTGCGCTTCCACGCATCCCAGTGCCGCTCGATGAGCTCCGCCATCTCCCGATAGAGGCGCTCGTCGAATGGGACGAAGAGATATGCCTCGTCGTCAAACTCCTTCGAGTAGTATTTTTCTGCTCCGAAATACGCGAGGGCGTGATCGTCGACGTCCGAGGGTAGGGAGGGCGCCTCACCGTCGTAGTAGTAATGCGCGAACGCCGCGCCCTCCGCGTTGAAGAAGCCGCGCATCAGGATCCCGTGCAGCTCGTCGCGGAGGAAGGGACGCAGGTCTGTCTCCGCCGGGTGCTCCTTTACGGCGCGCACGGTCGGCTCGTACTCGCGGATGAACCAGTCCGCCATCAGGTCGTGCAGGATGCACCACCGCAGGTGAGACCGCCATGTGGCTGTACGCCTCGATCTCATCGACGGGGAGCTTCTTCTCGTGCAGGCTGGAGAGATGCCACTCCGCGTTGTCCATCACGGGATCCTCAAAGTCCTCGAGGGGCGCATGCGCTGCGCCGCTGCGGGTCGATGATGAAGCTCACGTGCCGCTCGCCAAAGAGGTTTACCAGTTCCTTCGCACTGCGGTCGAATTTGTAGTTGAGCTCGTCGCGGTAGAGCGGGATGATCTGATGAAATTGACCTCGTCGCCGTCCGGCGGGAGGCAGACCGTATTGTCGCCCTTTACCTGCGCCCCGATGATGAGGGAGGCGGTCAGCGGTGCTTTTGGCGTAGTTGTTCGTCCTGCTGTCGATGGTATGCCCCCAGCCGAGCCATGTATCATCCTCGATCGGCAGACGTGCGAGGCTTTTCAGCAGGTGGATCGGCCAGTAGTACTCCTCGTCGTCCTCGTGGATCTTCCAGTCGGGCGGCAGGGCAATCGCGAGCTCGGCGCGTTCGAGCTTGTACTCGGCGAGCTCAGCTGGGACGTTCATGCGGTGCGCCCCATCCCGAGGGTGACGAGCATGTAGTAGTTCCGTTCCTCAGTCGGATCGACGATACATATATCCAGATGGATATCGGGTGAGACGACCTCGCGAAAGACGTTCGCGTACGTGCCGAAGTTCGTCTCGATGAAGTCCTCGACGGCGGCCATCTCCTCCTCGGTATAGACCTCCGTGGGCATGGGCTTTTTGCCGTGCGAAGAATTAGTGCGGACGTTTTTTTTCATCGTGTTCTCCTTTATGACTGAGGAGCAGGCTCTCCAGCATCGTTTCCACTAGGGCGGTCGGCGTGATGACGATCCCTCCGCCGTGATCGTTTTGTTGAAGAAATCGACGGAACGGTCGTGGTCAAGGGAAGCGATTCCGTGTTAAGGGAATCGCTGATAAAATGAAGTCTGCCAGATTGGCGTAGATTTTTGTCGAACAAGGTGGAAAACCGGACGCATAGCAAAGGCTATGTGGAAGTTTTCCGCCGAGTCTGGGCGAAAGATGCGTCAGATGAGTGCTTCAGGTATCAGTGCTTCGTAAATATTGCTCGACCTCGTCGAGGTAAAGGCACACTCCTGAGCGCCGTGTCGGCAAAGGCGTTGGCGTAGTGAATGCTCTTCATCGTGCGCTTTAGCCTTGTCGTCGGGATAGGCACTGCATGGTGCCTGTCGGAGCGCTGTCGCCATCTGTGCGGGCGAGGCATCCTCTGTGACCGGCAGTGGATGGGAGGATGCGCTCCCAGCAGAGGTGCGCGCTACAGTGTGCGGAACTTTTCGGCAAGTACCGTATGGTCGTGGTCGGTCATGGCGCACCTCACGTCTGCTGGTGCTGCATGGAGACGACGCTGGCAGGCGGGGCAGAACTCGATGTAGAGCGTGCCCTCCATGTAGTCCGCCAGTTCGTTCCAGCGGATCTGCATCAGGTATTTCATCGGCTGTCCGCAGTCAGGGGCAGGTCGTGTACGACCAGTCCTGCTCCCAGAGGGCGAATCCGCCGAGCGTGCTCACATCGTCGAAGAATGCGCCGTAGAACCGTGGGACGGGTGACGCGCCGAGGATGAGATCGTTGTCAAAGATGGTGTCGAGTTCCTCCATGTACGCCGTGGGCATCCGCATTCTCATCAGGGCAGGGACAGTGCTGCCGCCGTCGAGCGTATAGCGACTCAGCATTGGCTCTGCATAGGCAACGCAGTTTGGACAGCAGGTCGCTGTGAGGGATGCCGTCAATGCCGAGGAACTGCAGGCGCGCGTCCCGCCCGTCGAGGACGAGCATATCTGCCATGCGGCCGCCGCGGTGCGGGGCGGTGCTCCTCGCGCGGGACGGGCGATGCGGACGGGGGAGCGATCGAGCTCCTCTGCTGAGGCGGCGTGAACGATGGGATAGCAGGTGTCGAAGTTCAGCGTGCGCCGCCGTCCCCTCGCGGTCGAACGTCCAGCCGCCGCACTGCGCATAGACAGAGGGTTGACGTGAGCTGTCCGCGCCACGGGCGCGGCTCGCGCTCCAGTGCGAGGTGCCGCAAGCGCACGGTCGTCCCCACGCATGCCGAGGCACATCATCAGCTCGTTCGCCTCCTGCGCGACTCCGTCTCCATCAGTGCGGCGATCAGCCCGTCCCGCACATCGGCGGGCGCGTGATAGTAGAGCGCAGGCGGCCCAGAAGCTACGCGCCGCCAGTGCCGCACGCGGAATCGCGGGGGCGACGCTGTCCTCACGGCAGAGCAGATACCAGAAATCATCGGGTACATCGTCGATCTGCGCGATGATCTCCTGCTCCTTCGCCGCGATCTCCGCGGGTGTCCATGCCGCTGCGGCGCGCCGCAGTGCCGCTGTCCTGCACCGCCAACACAGTCCCTCGTAGCCGAGCTCTGTGCCGCAGTCGGGGCATTGGTAGGGTAGATTCATGGGCGGCTCCTTTCCCATTTTGACATATCGATTCATTCTGATAATAATACGGATGCGGAGCAGCTTCAATAGGGTCTTTTGGGAGTAAAGATCGCTGATAAAATGAGGTCTGCCAGATTGGCGTAGATTTTTGTCCGATTGAGGCAGCAAACCGGACGCATAGCGAGGGCTATGTGGAGGATTTGCTAACGATAAGCGGGCGAAAAATGCGTCAAGATGGTTGTGCCGAATTTATCAGTGCTTCCTAAATGAGAAGGCGGCGAAAATCCCCGCGCTTCCTTTACCTTTTCGTCGAATCTATATATAATAGAACAAGGGAATCGCTGAAATTATCCGTGTTTCCCAAGTTTTGGAGGTGATGCTATGCGCTCAGGGGAGAATCCGCTCCTTTTGCGGCTGCGGGAGGAGAGGCGCATCGCCTCTCGGGCGGCATCTACCGCGGGCTGCAGGTGCGCATGACCTACAACTCAAATCACATCGAGGGGAGCCGCCTCAGCAGGCAGGAGACGCAGCGCATCTTTGAGACGAACACCGTGGGCGGGGATGCGCATGTGGATGATATCATCGAGACGGTCAATCACTTTCGGGCGATGGACTACTGCATCGACTGTGCGGAGGAGCCGCTGACGGAAGAGATCATCAAAAAACTCCATGAGCTGCTGAAAAGCAGAACGTCTGACGAGCTGCTCCCCTACTTTCGCGTGGGCGACTACAAGGAACGTCCCAATATGGTGGGCGGCGTGAAACGACTCCGCCGCAGGAGGTCGCGCAGCGGCGATGCGGAGGCTCATGACCGCTATCAGGCCAGGGAAGATCGCCTTTGAGGATATCGTGGACTTTCACTACCATTTTTGAGGCGGATTCATCCGTTTCAGGACGGCAACGGGCGTGTCGGACGGATTATCGCGTTCAAGGAGTGCCTGAAATATAATATTGTTCCGTTCATCATTGAGGACACAGAAGGCATTCTACTACCGCGGACTGGAAGGAGTATGAGCGCGAGCGCGGGTACTCGTGGATACCTGCTATGATGGGCAGGATACGATGCGGCGTCTGCTCGATTTTTCAGATTTTCGGACATTCCTTTGAGGAGAGTACATGAGCGATTTGAGAACGGCCGTGCTGCCGCCGAGGGGCGGAGCGCGGCTGACGAGGAGGATGCACTCCTCCTCTGTGAGGGACAACGACCTGCTCGCGCTCGCGCAGTGGGCGCGTGCGGCGAAGAAGCGCGCGAGCGGAAGAATGTCTACTATACGGTGAACCGTCACATCAATCTCACGAATATATGCCGTGTGAACTGCCCCCTCTGCGCCTTTCCAGGTGGAGCAGGGGATGCACGCAGCTATAATATGGAAACGGATGATGTGGCGCGCGTGCTCGCGGCGGCGACAGAAGACGCCGCATCTGACGGAGATTCACATCGTGAGCGCCCTCCACCCCGACCGTCCCTTTTTCCTACTATGAGGACGTGGTGCGGCAGGTGCACGCGGCACTGCCCCCACGTCCGGACATCAAGGCGTTCACGCCCGTGGAGGTCGTGAACTTTGCCCAGACGGAGAGACGAGTGTCCGTGACATTCTCTGTCGTCTGCAGGCGGCGGGGCTCTCCTCGCTCCCGGGCGGCGGCGGAGATTCTCTCCGACCGCGTGCGCACGATCATCTGTCCGAGGCGACGCGTGCGGAGTGGCTGGACTGTATGCGCACGGCGCATGAGCTCGGCATCCGTACGAATGCGTCCATGATGTACGGACACATCGAGACGGTCGAGGAGCGCATCGACCACCTGCTCGCCCTGCGTGACTTGCAGGGATGAGACGGGCGGCTTTCAGGCGTTCATGCTCTTTCCGTTTCATCCGAGAACACGGTGCTCGGCGCAGAGAAAAACTCCGCGCGCGTCGGCTCGTGGGAGGATATGAAGATGCTCGCGCTCTCGCGTCTTGTCCTCGACAACGTCGCGCATATCAAGGCGTTCTGGGTCATGCTGACGCAGCCGATCGCCCAGCTCGCGCTCGGGTTCGGTGCGGATGATCTCGACGGGACGATCGGCGAGGAGAAGATCATCCACGCCGCAGCGCGCAGACGCAGACGGGCATCACGCGGCGCGAGCTCGACGCGATGATCCGTGAGGCGGGCTATGTGCCCGTGGAGCGCGATACGTTTTATCAGCCGATTGCGGCGGGGAGGGCGCATGAGACTTTCGGAGCAGGAGGCGGCAGACCTCCTTACGCACGGCGATCCCATTGCCCTCGGGCGCGGGCGGATGCGGAGCGGCGGCGGCGGTTCGGCGATACGGTGACGTTCATCGTCGACCGCAATATCAACTATACGAATATCTGCGTGAATGAGTGCCGGTTCTGCGCGTTCTACACGAAGCAGGACGCGCCCGACGCCTATCTCCTGCCGATGGAGGATCACTCGCAAAGGTCGGCGAGACAGCGGCGGCAGGCGGGACGCAGGTCATGATACAGGGCGGCATTCACCCCGACCTGCCGCTTTCGTACTACGAGAACATGCTGCGATCCATACGCGAGCGATACCCCTCCATTGTGATTCACTCCTTTACGGCGACGGAGATTCTGTACTTTCGCCCGAGAAGGAGGGCATCACGGTCGAGGACACCCTGCGGCGGCTGCGGGATGCGGGGCTCGCCTCGCTCCCCGGGCGGTGGGGCGGAGATCCTCGTGGATCGCGTGCGCAGGCGCATCGCGCCGAAAAGATCATGCGACGGAGGACTGGCTGCGCGTCATGCGGACGGCGCATAAGATCGGTATGGAGTCGAGCGGCGACCATGGTCATCGGCTTCGGTGAGACGATGGCGGAGCGCGTGGAACATGGAGCATCCGCCGCCTGCGGAGGAGGCAGAGTTCCGCGCGTTCATCACGTGGACATTTCAGCCCGGCAACACCGCTCTCGGCAGGGGAGAGACATCGAGCTGGGACTACAGTGCGGACACTCGCCGTCACGCGCTCTACATGGACAATGTCGCGCATATACAAGGGGTCGTGGGTCACGCAGGGAGCGCATCGGACAGCTGACGCTCGGCTTTGGCGCGGACGATCTCGGGAGCATCATGCTGGAGGAGAACGTCGTGCGTGCGGCGGGGACGCGGTACAATATGTCGATCAAGAAGATGATCGATCTGATACGTGGTGCGGGCAGAGAGCCGGCGCAGCGCGATACGCTTTATCGCGTGATACGGAGGTTTTAGTATGGCAGAGCAACAGATTCCTGCGGCGAGCTATGCCGTGATCGGCGGCTCGGGGACACTCGAGCGATTTCCCGCGCGCATCGACGGCGGATGATGTGGAGATTCTCGCGGATGGGCTGCACTTTGACGACGCCCTACGGCGAGAGCCCTGCGTTTCGCCTGTTCTCCGTTGCGGGACGGCGCGTCCTGACCTGCCGTATGCACGGCTGGCGCAGCGGCGTGACGCGTGCGGATGCCTCGCGGCAGGTGTTCTGGGTACTGCGGGAGGCGGGCGTCACGCGCATCCTCTCCGAGGGCGGCGTCGGCACGGTGAATCCCTGCTCGACCCGCGCGACTTCCTCATCCCCGACGACTATCTCGACCTCTCCGTGCGCAAGGATGTCATGCTTGACGGACGCTATCTGCTCGTCATGCGCGACGCGCTCTGCGCGGTACTGCGCCAGACATTGATTGAAGAAACAAAAGAAAACGCTATACGGGGCGCGTCTTTGACCGCGGCATCTATGCCGTCACGGACGGGCGGCATTTCGAGAGCCCTGCTGAGATCGCCATGATGCAGGGGCATGCGGACATCGTGGGACAGAGCCTTGCGCCCGAGGTCTACCTCGCACGCGAGATCGGCGCATGCTATGCGGGGCTGTGCTTCGTCGTGAACTACGGCGAGGGCATCCGCCCGTGGTCGCACGACACCCTCGAGCAGATCTTCTACGACGATGCACCGATGATCGGCGACATCCTCCTCGCGACGATCCGCAGCGTCTCCGCCGAGGAAACGTCGTGCCCGTGCCGCAGCCTGCGCAAGGAGACCCTGCTCAGGACGTCTACAACGCGGCGTCGGCAAAGGGGTGATGGTAGCTTCTAAAATCGTATAATAAAGCATAGAAAAAGGTGCTGCTGGTAAACGGTCAGCCCCGTAATCTAAAGAGAACAAAGGGGCAAAAAGTATGGCAAGCACTTCGCCGGTTGCAGCGACCATCAAATGAAAACTATGACATCCACGTTGCACAGAGGAAAGGTCATCGCGATGATTGCACGACTTGGAACGAAGGACATTCTCGCTGCATCACTCAGAGAACTTGCAAAGGAAAAAGCAGTCGACAAAATAACGATTCGTGAGATCACAGACAACTGCAGCGTGTCCGCAACAACGTTCTACAACCATTTTCAGGACAAGTATGAGCTGCTGGCATGGATCACAATCAGCGGATCAGAGCCCATCTGGGGCGTATTGGTAATGGTGTGTGTCATGGCGAGAGGCACTCCTTTAAGGCCTGTACGGCATGTGCTCGAGGATCAGGCCTTTTATGCGAACGCACTCAAGAACACTGCAGGGCAGACCTCATTTCGCTATACGACGAACGACTATATGCGATTGGACTGCTGCTCTCACGTTGCCGCGACAACGCGCATACATCTGAACTGCCCAAGGGCATAGAATTTCTTGTCCGCTTTTATGTGCGACTCTCTGGGCAGCAACAAATGATTGGTTTCTCCAAGGACAGCCCATAACGTTGGAAGCGTTTGTCGATTCTGCTCGATCAGGCGATGCCTGAGCCACTGCGTCCCATATCTCACTGCAAAAACTTTATAAATCGAAGCTTTTATAAACATATTTTACGAAATCGAATTTCCTTAAATTGAATCAAGCTTCATGTACGGGTTATACTAGCCTCACAAGTCAACAAAGAAAGCAAAGGAGAAAGAAACAAAATGAGTGTATTTCCAGAAATCATCAACAACATGCCCCTACGCGATTACGGAATCCCCGGACTCGAAGTTCGCGTCGATCACACGTCTGCGGAACAATCTATTTCGTCCACGCCAAGGAGGAAAATTGCCTTTCCCGAACACGCCCACGCGAGCGCAGTTTACTGCCGTTGTCAGCAGGAAATGTGTTCTCACGATGAACGGCAGAGACAAAAAGACCTATCAACGGGAGATACCTACTACATCCTGCAGGGGGTAACGCACGCAGATAACACTCAGTGCCGGCTATGCCGAGATCGACTATGTTGATGATCCGAACGATTGACTTGTCTTTACTAAAAGGGTGATTCTGTGGCAAGTGGTACGCATCCGCGCACATGGTGTCCCCGTCGGAACGGTTTGCGAGTAACAGCGGAGCAGGCGGCGCATTTCAGGGATCTCGGCATCAGCTTCCCTGGGACTCGGCGCAGACACAGGATTCTTGGTGCAGGGCGCAGACAATGCGCTCAAAGATGTTCAAAAGGTGCTTAACCTTGCTTGCGAACAGGTTGTTCGTAAACAATGATTAAGATAGATGAAAACTATGTGTTTATTTAGGGCGGATTTCATCATGGCAGAGAATCAGAAGGTAGTTCAGGGGTTGCAGCACATCGTTGCGATCTGTTGCGGAGGTGCGCAACATCCAGTCGCGAATTTTCGCCGCTGGGCTGTCTCAGCTTGCAGAAAAGTATGCAGGCACGCGGCTGAGGAGCTGGCTATGCAGATGCATCGACCGCCTCCCTTGATCTTGATGCCGTCGGGGTTGAGGCGAAAGAAGAGATGCCAATCTATACGGATGCCCTTGAGTATCTGAGTATGACTATCGGGTGTCCAAGGACGGGCTCGCATGGCTCGCGGAGCTGGTTGAGCAGCGCGGCAGGATGTGACGACCCACGATCTCCTGAAGGAGTACTATCAGGACGAGGAAGGCGATATGTACTGGGCGCGGAGCAGCAGATCGAGCTGGGGGCGGTCGGCAAGCAGAACTGGTACGCAAAGCAGGTGTAAGAGTGCGCGTACTGGGGTGAGATCCGGCAAAAGTGCAAATATTTGCCGGGATCCCGACTATATTTCACAAAGCTGTGCATCATATCCTGCAATTTTTGCGGTACGGGAAGCCCCATCCGTGCCGCATTCTCGATGATCGAGATTCCCTCATTCGAGATGTAGAAGAAGATCACGGCGGAGCGGGGATACAGCCGCTTCCGATGATGTGCTCCATGCGAAACACCTCCTGCCCGTTTCCTTTCTCCTGAGATGATTCATTCTGCGCGTTATCGATGGGCGTGTCTGCATTTGCCGCCGACACATAGCGTCGGCAAAAGGGTTGACGAAACGTCGAACATCGTATAATGAGCATAGAAAAGGTGCTGCCGGTAAACGGTCAGCCCCCTCATCAAACGTGGTTAATAAGAACCCCGCCTAGAGTTGGTCGCTGACAGGCGGGGTTTCTTACTGCTTTGAGTGCTACAATACAAATTGTAACGAGGAAAGACCAGCGAAAGAAATTCGTATTTTTCGTATTCTATCCGAAAAGGAGTTGACATTCATTCCCACTAGTGTTACTATGATGGCGCAGGAAATCCTGCGGAACCACTCTGCTGAAAAAGAGGGCGAATCGATCATGAAATGGCTGGCTTCCACACAGCTCATCGCGCGTCCATAGCGTCCAAGCGCATATCGCTACGCCGTGGGACTTTTTGCATTTTAGGAGGTCATTAGTATGTCCATCAATCGGGAAAAAGTTGTATCATCGGTACGAGCAATGTCGGCTCTGCCGTACTCAACAAAAATCGCAGACTTTCAGCTGGCCTCGGAGATTGCTCTCATCGATCTCGACATGAACCGCGCGCGCGGCGAGGCACTCGACACGAGCCATGCGTATGTCCTCGCCGTACTGCACGAACATCAAGATCCATACGGGGACGTAGTGAGGACTGCCGCGATGCGGCGTTTATCGTCATCACGGCGGGGCCCTCGATCCCGCCCGGAGAGACGCCCGACCGACTGGAAGCTCGCGAGCACGAACACGAAGATCATGCGCTCCATCTTCTCTGAGATCGTGAAATACACGAAGGAAGCCATGATCATCATGATCACGAACCCGCTCGATGTTGCGACCTACGTCGTATCGACCGAGTTCGACTATCCGCGCGAGAAGATCCTCGGCACGGGCACGATGCTCGAGACCTACCGTTTCCGCTACCTCCCTCGCGGAGCACTACGATATGGATCCGAAGAACATCCACGGCTATGTGCTCGGCGAGCACGGCAACGATGCCTTTGTCGCATGGTCGACGGTCAACTGCGCCGGTCTCGGCATCGATCACCTCGACGAGTATTTCCACTTTAGGAGAAGCTGGACGCCACGACATCGAGCAGGGGATCATACAGGCGGCATACGATGTCATCAATCTCAAGGGCTTTACCAATACCGGTATCGCCATGGTCGCCTGCCGCTTCATCAAGGCAATCCTCTTCAACGAGCACACGATCCTGCCCTGTGCTGCCGTCATGAAGGGCGAGTATGGCATCAAGGACGTGGCGCTCTCCATCCCGCGCATGATCAGCCAGGACGGTATTGTGCGTTCGTTCGAGGTGCACCTCACGGATGATGAGATGGTAAAAGCTCCAGAACGCGCAGAAGAGCGTCCGTGCCGCACTCGACGGCGCAGGCGTGAAGTAAGCTATATCAGTGAGCCCTCACACCCATCAGGCTTGACGGAACGGTTCACACGTCGTATAATGAGCATAGAAAAAGGTGCTGCCGGTAAACGGTCAGCTCCTTTACTAGAAACGAACTAAGATTAGCCGCCCTAAGTTTGGAGACAGAGGGCGGCTTTTTCTTATGCTTTGATTGCTACAATACAAATTGTAACGAGAAAGACCAGCGATAAAAAGCACCTCGAAATTGCTGTCAGCATTTCTATCACATTTTGAACAGATCGCTGTGTGTGCCTGTGCGCATCAGGTAGAGCGAAGTGTATCTCCATCGATCTCATAGATGAGCAGCCAGTCCGGTGTGATGTGACACTCCCGGCAACCTGCATAATCTCCCGCGAGCGCGTGATCACGATATCGTTGTTCCAGAGGCGCTCCATCCGCCAGTTTTTGATGACAGCGGTCAAGAGTTCCGTGTGATAGCCCCGCTTTGCAGCGCGTTTGAGGTCCCGCTGAAAAACGTGAGGTTGGGCGGATAATGTATTTCATGAGAGCAGGTCTTTCATCATCTTGTCAACGTCGGTGTAGCGTTTGCCCTAGGCTAGGGTCTGCCTTCATACGGCGCACTTCGTCAGAGCCTCCTGTGTCTCTGCGTTGGGGCGTGGGTGCACCGATCTCAAAGGGAATGCGGTACTCACGTACAGCTTTCTTGGCAAAAATATTGAATGCTGTCGTCATCGTCATACCCATATCCGTACAAAAAGCACTGAACTGCTCCTTCAGATCATTGTCCATGCGGAATGCTGACGTTGGTCTGTCCCATCTGAATCACTCCTTTTTATTAAGATAGTGCAAAAATACGTGCGTTGTCAAGAAATCTATAGCATCTATCCCTGCGTTTTCCTATGCCAAAAATCCCCACTCACGATTGGATTCGCGAGCGGGGATCTCCTATCTTATGTTCTGTTCCTATTCCTTCGCCGCCTCGTAGCCGACCATGAGCGCCTGCATATTCGCGTCGACGGTATGCGGCGGAACGCGGTGCGCGACGGCTGTTTTTACGGCGTCCAGGGACGATCCCCGAGACGCATGTGATGACGCCGAGGGCGACGATGTTGGCAAAAGAGACTTTCGCCGATTTTTCGATGGCGAGCGTCGTGATGGGGACGGAGACGATATGTGCCGCCGCAGGGACGTTCGGCACGAGCTCGCTGTCCACGATGAGGATGCCCTGCGCGGGATCGAGGTCGCCGGCGTACTTATCCGCCGCCGCCTGTGTCATGGCGAGGACGATGTCAGGATGCTCGACATGCGGATGATAGATCACGTCGTCGCTGATGATGACCTCGGAGCGGGACGACGCCGCCGCGCGCCTCAGGACCATAGGACTGTGACTGTGCAACGTTTTTGCCGCACGCAGCTGCTGCCTCGGCAAAGATGATGGCGGCGGTGATGACGCCCCTGTCCGCCCGAGCCTGAGAGACGAAGTTCCTTCTGCATATCAGAGCCCTCCTGCGCGCTGCTGAATCGCAGCGTTTGCCGTGACGTACTCCTCGCCCGCGCACGCGCAGAGAAGTCCGATGGGGAACTGCTCCGCCGTACGCTTTTCGGGCGGGAGCTTGTCCCATGCCGTCTTCATGACAGCGGCGTCCTTCATCCACGAGAGCATCGCGGCGGGGAGCCATGCGGTTCTTGCAGCCCGTAGGCGGTCGGACACTGCACCATCGCCTCGATGAGGGAAAAGCCATGATTTGCGAGGCCCGCCCGCGATCATCTGCGTGAGATGCTTGACGTGAAAGGCCGTCGAGCGTGCGACATAGGTCGCCCCTGCCGCCTCGGCGATGCGGCACGCGTCGAGCGGACGGTCGATCGTCCCGTAGGGGCGCGGTCGTCGTCATCTTGCCCGGCAGGCGTGGGTGAGGACTGCCCGCCCGTCATGCCGTAGATGTTGTTGTTGAAGAGTACGACGGTGAGATCGACGTTGCGCCGACAGCCGTGCAGAAAGTGGTTGCCGCCGATGGCGGTACAGTCGCCGTCTCCTGTAATGACGATGACATTCAGCTCGGGGCGTGCGAGCTTGATTCCCGTTGCAAATGGAATAGCGCGCCCGTGCGCCGTGTTACAGTGTCAAAGTCCATATAGCCCGAGCCGCGTGAGGAACAGCCGATGCCGGAGACGATGACCGTGTTGTCCTGCGAAAATCCCTCCGCAGCGTCCACCGCCTCGCGATGCACTTCATTGCCGTGCCGTTGCCGCAGCCGGGACACCAGAGATGGGGAGGCGGTTCTGACGAAAAATACTGCTCGAACGGACGCTGTATGTCGGTATTTGTATGCGCTGCGCTCATGCCCGCACCTCCTCGCTCATCTGACGGATCGCCGCCGTGATTTCCTGCGGCGTGAAGTCCAGCATATTGTACTTGAGGGCAGGGGCGGACATGGGTGCCATGCGCCGCGCGCGTGACCTCGCCTACGAGCTGCCCGTAGTTCAGCTCCGCGACGAGGATGCTCCCTTGACACGTGCCGCGAGCCGTGCGACTGCCGCATCGGCGAACGGCCAGATCGTCTGGAGCCGCAGAAAGCCGACGCGGATGCCCTCGGCGCGTGCCGTGCGCACCGCCTCGTATGCCCGTGCGCGCCGTACCGCCATAGCTGACGACGGCGTATTCCCGCATCCTCCATGAATGCCTCCTCCGTGTGGATGATCTCTTCGCCCACGCGGCTGATCTTCTCGTGCAGGCGGCGGATGAGCTGCTCCGTGACGGCAGGGACTGCCGAGGGAAAGCCTGTCTCATCGTGGAGGAGCCCTGTCACGTGGATGTGATATCCGTCGCCGAACCGCGCCACGTCGGGCACGAGATCCTCGCCCACGGCATGGGGCTGATAGCCCTCGGCGCGTGTTTTTTCGGCCGGCGGCGCGGATAGATTTCGATCTCCTCGGGGGCGGGCAGGGGTCACATTCTCGCGCAGATGCCCGACGATCTCGTCTGTCAGCAGAATGACAGGCGTGCGGAATCGCTCGGCGTAGTTCACCGCCATGACCGCCATGTCGAACGACTCGCGCACGCTCCACGGGGAGAGCGCGATGATCGGATGATCGCCGTGCGTGCCCCAGCGTGCCTGCATCACATCGCCCTGCGAGGGCTGCGGTCGGCTGTCCCGTCGAGGGAGCCGACGCGCTGGACGTTCGCCACCACGCAGGGGATCTCTCGCACGCGGCATAGCCGATCAGCTCCTGTTTCAGCGAGAAGCCCGGGCCGCTCGTCGCGTCCATGACCTTTGCTCCTGCGAGCGATGCGCCGAGAATCGCGCCCATCGCCCCGATCTCATCCTCCATCTGGAGGAAGGTGCCGCCGATCTTCGGCAGCAACTTTTGCCATCTGCTCGGCGATCTCCGTCGAGGGGCGTGATGGGGTAGCCCGCGAAGAACGTGACCCCAGCGGCAATCGCACCTTCGGCGACGGCCTCGTTGCCCTTGCATCAGCCTAGTCTTGCGCTCCATCCTATGCCCTCCTCTCCACGAAAATTGCAAAATCAGGACAGCGCATCTCGCACCGCCCGCACGCAATACAGTCCTCGGGGCGCACGGGGGTAATCTTGCCGAGCAGACTCACCTCGAGCACCTTCTTCGGGCAGAATGCCGCGCAGATGCCAGCAGCCCTTGCACCGCTTTTCCTTGATTAACAGCTCACCGTTCGCTGGCTCTTCTCTCCCGCTGGGATGCGGAAACACATCCGCACATACACAAAGCTCATCCTATCATTCCTATGGATTGATAAAAACGATTTTCTTATTATAACAGAAAAATACAGAAAAAGGGTATATCCCCTGAAAGGAAAGGCGGTTCGCGCGTGTATACATCTGCTTGTCTAGGTTGCACTACAAGCCGTTCAGAGATGCGTTCTGATGTTGGCGGACATAAAGAAAAACCTCCTTACAAAGGAGGCAGAATCATGGTAGGATTTACATGAATTGAGGTATCATGCGCGTCGTGTCTTCTGCCTCTCTGTTGGCGCAGAGGGGCGGTATTTATTCCTTTTTGCGGCGCGAGTTGGGCAATCTTCTCCACCTCAACGGAGTGCTGCACTCCATAAAGATGTTCCGGGGCGATATCCATCATCGTTCCAAATCACCGTGCCGTACATCGCCTTTGCACGCAGAAAAAGGAAGGCTTTTTGGAGGTGCGCAAGATCGGCTTATCGAGCAACGGACGCGTCAAAAATACGTTGTGCACCTCCGGTAAAGGTGATAAGCAAGTATAGTCATTCCGTGCTTTCATCCTCGCAATCAATCACAGGCTGTTTCTGGAAGATACTCCTTTCTCTAGCGGAGCGGGTCGATCTTGTAAAGTGGTTGTTCACTCGCGCAAGCTCCCAGTTGGCAGGAGCTCGTCGCGGTGCAGTTCTGTCCACGCCGCAATCAGTTTGAGCTGCTTGCGCGGCATATCGCCTTCGGTGAGGTCGCCGTCCAGTGTTGAATACACGCATGTACTCCTGATAGGTCGCGTGAGAAATGCGGTGGATTGTGCTCGTTGTTGTTATACATACGAGTGATGATCCGAGAACATTGAGATTGTCGGCATAACATATACCTCCATAGCCGACCGATGGGCGGCAGAGACGGAGCGGCAATCGTGGATGCCCTCGATTGGTACGATGGCGAGTTTCTTCCCAAGCGGCGCGAGAACCTTCATAAGGGTTGAAACGTTAGGGCTGGTTGTCCACGTTCAAGCCGGGCGATAACGGGCTGCGTAACGCCGCTCATCTCCTCAAGCTGTTTCGTGTGATACCGCGCTCTGTCGTGCACGGATGAGTTCGCCGATCAGGGCGACGCGCAGGTCGCTTTCTGCAATCTCCTCCGGGTGCAGTGTTCCTTTTCCCGCTCCGTCCCACGTTCCTGCAATCGCATTGCTTGTCATGGCAATACACCTCTTTCTTTCAGATCGGCAAGCTCCGCCCTGTGCCCTGTTCGATTTCTCGGTGGGTGGGTCTTTACGGTCTTCTTTGCATGGAAAGTGGAGAAGTACAAAACTGCCTTCATGCCACGCGACAAAAATATCGGTCACGAATCGGGCGCAGCTCCCAGATATCGCTTCAAGGTGTTTCATATATGTTGTTCGCCCGCCAACGTCCCGTAATTCCGCAAAAATTTTCATGTAGAGTCTTGAATCTTTTTCAGTTTGATGCGGGCACTGTCCTTATCTTTCGGTCGGCAAGTTCATCAAGATAATCTGCAACAGGTGCCGCCCTTGCTTGTCACGATAAAAATAAATCTGGGTGCATCGCTTTCCTCCTCTCTATTATGCCTTAAAAGTTATTGAGATAGCAAGCTGCATATTCTCCATCCCACCGCCTAGCTTGTAGGATTTACAATAGATAAGGGATATTGTCAAGAACAGTTGACATTCTCACAAGGAAACGAGATGCTAAGCAGTCGCAGCAATGGAGTCATAGAACTGTCGACGTTTCACCATCGGAGGAAGCCCACCGTTTGATGAACAAATTCGACGGTTGTTCAATAGCTCATGAAGTATCGCCACACCAGAACCTTCAACTCCTCTGTTGTCATCTTCTTTGTGTCATAGCGTCCATGAGAAGCTCCGACTTCATGCGCGCCCACATACTCTCATAGCGCGTTATCATGACAGCGTCCACCGGCACTGTTCGTAGCTTTGACCGAATCCCATCGATTTGAATTGCCTCCCGGATACACGCTGACTCGTGTACTGGTACGCCGCGATCCGAATGCAGGATTGCTCCCCTGAGCATCAGGTAGGAAATCGTGGCGTTATCAAGCATCTGCACACAGAGAGAAGCCCTCATATTCGTATCCATAGAAAGTCCGACACCCCGGCGTCATAGCAGTCAAAGAGTGCTGAAATATAGAGTTTTTCCATCACACGCCGGAATCTCTGTCATGTCAGTGACGCACTTGGAAAAGAGGTGTGTCGGCATGAAAATCACGGTGCAGGAGATCCTCCGACATCTGTGTGCCTGCCGATCTGCTTTGGTGATACCGTTCGGCTGTCTAGTTGGGACGATGGCTTAAGCCGATCTCTTCACGATGATACGGTAAACGGTTGCGTTCACTCGGAATACGGATGCCCTCCGGGCTGCCTGATCTTGAGTGCCTGATACCTGAGTTCTTCCGTAGGTATCGATGATCATCCTCTGCATGGATCTGTATCATGGCATCGGCAGTTCCTGATATTTCCGAGGGCGGTCTTTGCTCACCAAATACTGATAAAATCCCTGCCTTGTGACATGGAGCAGTCTGCAATAGAAGCTGATATTCCCTTTGTGTGTGCCGTCTGCTGTCTTGAACGCAATAAACTTCATACGTTCGTTTTGTTGACTTCAGACGGCTCGCACGGCGAAAAAGCGCTTGCTTCTTCCAGAAAGTCGTTTTCTTTCTTCAGTCGCCGAATTTCCTTGTCCTGTGCCTTGGGCTGTGCGCGCTTTGAGCTGTCGGGAGTTCCTCGTGCAAGCTCAGAGCACTCTGTGGTGTTGCGTCCGCACCCGAGATCAGATACCCAAGCCGATGGGCACGTGTCCATGTATACATCGTGTTCTTGGAGATTCCTGGGAATCGCTGATAAAATGAAGTCCGTCAGATTGGCGTAGATTTTTCGTCCGAACAAGGAGGCAAACCGGACGCATAGCCAAAGCTATGGGAGGATTTTGGCCGACACAATGCTGAGCAAAAAGATGCGTCAAGATGAGCGGTGCTGAAAGTATCAGTGCTTCCCCAACTCTTTGGCGGCTTTTGCCTGACCGATTTCTGCCCCAGCTTGACTGCCGTACCTTAAATTGTGATCATATTGCCTGTTTGTTGCCATTGTGACCTCTCCTTCTCCGCTTTTGACTTTATCTAAATTCCTTGCGGAAGAAGTTGTCAACTTTATTTATACAACATCATTTCGTCCGGAACAAATGAGCTCTGATAGATCATGTTTTGGGTAGTGATAATAGCATAGCATGTGATTCTTTGCTGGTGTAAGGCTGAACAATACTAGCCACTCGTTTCCCCAGTTTATCGATCTGTGCCTTATGGGTCGCGTGCAACGCCAGCATCATGACCGAGCTACGCCTCATGGGCGGCGATTTGGGCACAATGGTCTTGAATCGCGCATCATCATGGTCAATATAATGCCTTTACAAGACTTTCATTTGATCTGCTGTTGCCATATATCGATCACCTCCGTGGAAGTATAATTCATTGTCTACGATACTATGGTTTATACACTATGGTTTTGAGATAAATGCAATCGTTTGTTTGAAAATATAACAGAGGGTTGCTGCTGCACGAAACAAACGTGCATCAGCCTCAATTTTATGCAAAACACAGACCGCATTGAGAAGGTATGCCTAAGGGACATCCACTTCATGTGTATGCTGCTCGAAGGGCTACGACCCGCACCTGGATCACACACACACTACTGCTCCGTTTCTCTGCAGGAATCACTTTGCCCCTGCGCTGCTGCTGAGATTCCTGGCAAAATGCAGGCTTCAATTTCTTGCATCCGTTGGAGCCATCTCGTTTGAGAACCTCTTTGTCGAGCGGCACAAAGATCGGAAGCAGTTGAGCGGGTGCGACACCTTCGTTTGGAGGCGTTGCGAAAGAACCGCATCAAACTCGCCGCCGGAGAAACTCGACGCCTTTATCGCGGAAGGCGCAGAGTGAGTTCGGCATCCACCCGCGCCGTGGCTCTGAAATCCCGCCTCCACCATCTGACACGTCTGCGCCGATGTTTGAAACGCATCCAAAGAGAGCGCAAGCATCATCTTCGCTTTATGGGAGCGGAAACGGCAGACCGTGTATCAGCGTACCATGTGGAGATACTGGACTCTTACATCAGCCGTCTGAAGGACTACACAAAGAAGCCGCACATCTGCGATCACAACAGCTCCAAAACGGACGATGGGGCAACCTTTATGCGGATGAAAGAAGGATGCCATGAAGAACGGGCAGTTAAGGAATCACTGATAAAATGAGGTCTGCCAGATTGGCGTAGATTTTCGTCCGAACGAGGGTGAAAACCGGACGCAGAGTGGTGCTCTGGCGAGTCCGCCGAGGTGCGAGCAAAAAGATAATGCGATCGAGATGGTTGATACGAGTGTATTGCAGTCTTCCTTAAAAGCCGGCATATAATCTGCAATATATGGCGTGGGCATCCTTTATCGTATATGGGCAGGTGTTTACTCCGAACCCGCAGTCCCACGGACACTCATCCCATTTTGTGAGGATTTTTCATGCACACATCGGGAAAAGGAGCCGGAAACTCGTGGCTGATCCGGTGAAGATGCAGAGTGAGGAGAATCATCACCTGTATTTGAGGGAAAAGGGACAGACTCTACATCAAGCCGAACAACTACAGAAAAGTGAGCAAGAAGCGCAAATGGAAGCAGAGGGACATCGGGCGGCGAACATGACCTACACTTGCGGCCGGGAGGATGTCTACCAGTGCGCCGAGGGGCGGGCGAGATGTCTTGGTTGAGACGATTCTGCTGGCATTGGCGCACAACGTCTTCAAACTGCACCAGAGATACAGGGCGGCACGTTGGGCGGAATCTGCAGGTACCATTGAGAGCCGCGCGCATCAGAAGACGTCGGAAATGTCAATAAGGGCACGCGAACAAGGGGCGAGCATTGCAATCGTCCTTATTCGTGTACCCTATTTACCAGCAGAGGGTGCAAGTTTTCGTTACCGTTGTTCTTCGCCGATCTGCCCCTATACGTAAAGATGAGCTGTTGCACGAAAGATAAAGTCTTATCTTCGTGCAACAGCGTCCCGCTACATCGCCATGCGAGGACTTCAAGCCCGATGCGATCAGTCTCGCTAGGCAGCGTATTTCCGGTGCATTTGACAGCGATACTAAAGAACGCTGACAGCGCGGTACTGCAAAGCGCGACCTCATCAACGATGTGAACGGCGAATCCGCGCGGCGTGGAGGTGTGTGCTGGTCAGATCTCATCAAGGGAACATGGCTCGGCAAGCGTATTTCTCAGACAGCTACGGCGACCGCGTTGCACCTCGCCCTCAACGGGGAACTCTCACATGGAACGCCATCACAAAGCTGCTCTTTAACTGCCTCGGCGGCGGTCAACTTCTCGCAGTTCATCAGCAGCCAGGCGCGGCACTGAACGACCATGGCTGGCGCGGCAAAGGGGCTGAAAAGAGCCCTCAAATCCATCGGCGCGATGGATGAGGAAAATCATCGAAGCCTCCGGGCTCCGCGACATCAACGCGACCGCCGACAGCGGTGGCTATATACGCGCGGCAGCGCGGCAGGACGCACCAGGGATTGGCGTACCAGAAAGCCAAGCAGTTTGGCGAATGGACGCTACGCCGCTCCCAAAGGCCGATCCACTCATGCGCAAAGGCGGCGGTGCTCGGCGCATACTATCAGGAGAGCAAAGGGATGCGAGGCTGCGCCGGGCGGTGAACTTTCGGCGGAGGCAATCGCCTCTGCTCGCGCGCCGTATGATGCGCTTTTTCTATGCGGGGAAAGGAGCAAAATGTGAAGTGGAGGTTATTATGGTACATGTATTTCACTGTACAAAGATGTGTGTGTTGGTGATGATGGCAGTGTTAGATGTATCCGTGCTTCCTAATTTGGCGTACCGCACGAATCGGTCATTGAAACCGTCATGTGTTAGAATAAATTGTGATCGGATCGGAGAAAGGATGCCATGATGGACGAGGAACTGCGCCGCTACGAGAAGATACGCGGAGCGTACTGTTTCCGGTCGGGCGGCTCGCGAGCCTCTATGACGGAATGATGACGTACTCGACGTGGTCGGGGAAGCTGGTCTCACGGCTCGTGTGGGGGCTGGATCGCGGCGGCGTGCGCCGTTGATGTGACGCTTGCGCTGCGTGCGGCACACGAGGGTTTTGCGGGGCGGCTGCTCGAGGGTACCCGTCGGGACGGGATGTCTCTCGCTGCCCGTCTATGCGGAGCTCCCGGAGGCGGACATCACCTGTCTCGACTACGCGCCCCGCGATGCTTGCGGCGGCGCGTGCGCGTGCGGAGGCACTCGGCATTCGGAACGTCACACCTTTACCGAGGGGACGTCGGGCATTTGACGTTCGACGACGCTGCGTTCGATGCGGCGGTTTCGATCAATGGGTTTCATGCGTTTCCCGACAAGGAAGCGGCATGGAGCGGGTACACCGCGTACTGCGTCCCGGCGGACGTCTGACGGGGTCGGTGTTTGTCCTGGGGAGAATGCGCGGGACGGACTTCGTCGTGACGCAGCTCTACACGCGCATGGGATTCTTTACGCCGCCGTATGACACCGGGAGAGCCTGACGGAGCGCCTGCGTGCGCTCTATGCAGAGGTCTCTGTGGGTGCGTGGAATCGCTCGCTTGTTTTTCCTGTGTAAAAGTAGGGGATGCCTGACTAGAAGGAGGACGTTTTTATGATCTCGTACCCTTTCCCGTTTCCTTGCTGCCGCGCTCGTTGCGGGCAGCGCATTTGTTGCCGCACCGGCGGTCTATGCGGCGGATGCTCCCGCTGCACAGGCGCAGGAGGAGCAGGCACCGTTCCAGGGGGATGTCGTCCAGCAGCACATGATGGCGACGATTGACCGCTTCGAAAAGGGGGATATCGCAGGCCTGCAGGCATGAGGCGACCGCCGATCTGAAGGCGCATCTCTCGCCGATCAGCTGAAAGAGGCAAAGGCTCAGTTCGCACAGGACTGGGGCGCACGCGTCTCCGTTGGCAAGCCGTATATGACGGCAGGCAAGGAGAATAATGCGTGGTTCGCGGTCTGCGAGATCGCTGTCGGCTACAAGGCGACGGCTGTGGTCTACCGTCTTAGCTACGACCAGAACATGAAGCTCGCAGGATTCTTCATCCGCGACGGATCGTTGATTGCAGCAGAAAGCCCCCATGGCGGTGCCATGGGGGCTTCTATGATGCGCGTGTTACGCCGCGTCGTGGTAGACGCTCTGATCGTTTTCGCTGTCTGCCTTGGCCGCAGGTGCCTCTGCGTCGCGCTGGAACGGTGCCGCGCTGTCGTAGGTGGTCTGCACGCCGAAGAGGTCGTCTCGTGCTGTGTCTGGATGTAGAGCTCTGTGCCGGCGGGGAGGTCGACGTTCTTGCCGTGGACGAACGCACCCGCGACAACGCCGATGGGGCCGAGGACGGCGATGCCAGCGAGGAGGCACCGGCTCGCCATGGCGAGATGGGTCATCTCTTTCTTTGACTCCTCACCGATGAAGGTCGTCACGTACGTGCCGTCGAGTGCCTTGGTCTCCTTGAAGTCGATCTCGACCTGTGCGTTGCGGCCGAAGTTGCGCGCTTGGCGCACCTTTGTGACGGTGCCCTCGCGCCGCGTGAGCCCTTCGTAAAAGACAGAGCACGTCGTTCACGAATACATCGTCGGCGACCTGATATTCGATCGTATCGCCGACCTTGAGTTCCTTCGCGTTGACGGGCGTTACAAGCGCAACCTTGATGAGCGTGTCGGCGGGAACGGTGACGGGGGTCACGGGAATCTCCGCACGTCCCGAAGGAGTGCCGTGGAGAGTGCAGCGATGCGCTTTTTGAACGTGCCCTCGGCGTTCTTTGCCGAGGGAGCGATGTCTCGAGCGCACCGATGCGTTCCTGCACGGAGCTCATGCTCGTCTCGTGGTTGATGTTCCACTCGATGGCGTTGAGATCCATCAGGACGGACGGCGATGCGCTGTTCGTGTAGATCTCCTCGTAGAGTGCGTCGATGCGCGCCATGAGGGCTGCCGTTGCGCGGTGTTTGCCGTCGTAGTCGCGCTCGAGGCGGTTGATGCGGTCGATGAGCGCGCCGGTCTGCTCGCGTCCGTAGGTGTCCTGCTCGATGAGGGCGAGCTTCGACTGGACGGCGTTCGGCGGCTCCGCGGCAAACGCCGTGCCGATGGACGTGAGTGCCAGAGCGAGCGTCAACGTAAGAGGCGCAGATTTTCTGTCGCATGGATTCATCCTCCTTGTAATGTGTCGTCTTCTGCTTTGTGAGCGGTTCTTCGATAAAGTCCTCGATGCTCTGCATCGGCGAGGAATGGGCGTGTAGACCTGTGGCGCTGCCATGCCCGGCGTCGTGCGCGCAGTACCTCCTTCGTGTCGTGAGCCCCAACCCGACCGGAGAGAATCTGGTAGGTGCGCATCTGCGCGATTGAATCGGATGCGGTAGAGGAGGCGACGGTTTTCCGTTGCCTTGACCACGGCGACGCCTCGCCTCGCGCTCGACGTCCGAGAGTCGCGTGACGCTCGCGGCATCCACGTAGTAGCCCGTATCGCCGTTCGCGTCGACAAAGCGCATATCCTCTGCCGCTTCGACACTGCCGAGGCCTGTGAAAGGCTAATCAGCACCGCCAAAATCCACACACCACAATACGCCGCATCCGCAGGACTCCTTCCGTACCTGTCTTCTCTCTGATTTCGCTCTATTATAGAGGAAAAATTTTTACGCGTCAAATCCTATGGACGTATGGATACAATGAAGTTTCTCAGATTGGGTGTGAGATTTTTGAGGACTACGGGAGAAACGAGATGCTGGGGATTTTCTGTCGTAGTGTTTTCCCTCGAACGAGCAGGGCGTGCGCTCTTTTCAGTTGCGAAAATTCCGTTTATGATGTAGTATAAGAACGTCAAATCACTTTTTAAAAGGACAGGAGAACGCGCCGATGAGTACAGCCCACACCACCCGTATTCTGCTCGCACTGACCACCGCCTGTGCACTTTTTCCGGGGCGGCGCTGCGACGTACAGCGCGGACTCGGATACGGGGATTGAGCGCCTGGGATTTTATCGAAAATCAGCGGCGTGCGGAGCGCGCCAATCGCCTCACGCCGGAGCAGGAGAAGCCGCTCGCTGACGTGGCAGCGATGCGGGAGCATCTGCGTCATCCCGTGGCGGCGGATCGAGCCCTCTCCGATCGCATTTGAGGGCTGACACTCGACGTATGACGAGCGTACAGGGGACTTTACGGCGAAGGGACATGTGGATATTGTCCAGTTGGAGGCACGCCGCTTTCAGGGGACATATGTGGCGGGCAACACGGTGCGCGGCGACGTGTCCGTGCCGGATCGCGCACACGTGCCGCAGCTAACGGAGGGACGTCGCGCGTGACGCCTCGACGGCTATCACGCATCAACTACAACTATCAGAAACATACGGGCACGATGGAACGGGCGGATGGCAAGGTCGGCGCCTATTATATGACGGGCAAGCGCTTTGAGTTTCTACCCCTGACAAGATCGTGGTCTATGACGGTACGCAGACGAAGTGCGGGGCGAAGAGTCCCTGACTACCATCCCTCAGCTCGGAGGGTGGCGGAGCTCTATCCCGGTGACCGGCTCATCCTGCACAACGTGAAGTTCTGGCTGAAAAACATGGTGCTCTTTTACGAAAACGCCATGAGGTCGATATCTCGCACCCGATGCAGAACAATTTCCCACGCGCGGGCTATGACAGCGACGATGGGCGCTCTGGGCTGGAACAGCGGTTTGAGAGAATGTTGCCCCGCGCGTGACCGTCGGAGCGAAACTGTCCATGTGACGACGCAGCGCGGCTGGCGCAGTTCTTATGATCTCGGCTGGGCGAATGGTGGCGCGAGTGCCGCGTGACCTATGGCGTCTTTGAGGATGGCGACAACGAGTGGGTCAAAAAGATGCCGTCGCTCTCTCTTGGCTATGGGCGGCGCGTTGGACAGACCCCCGATCACCTACAGTCTGTATTTGGAATACGGACGCTGGTACGGCAGCGGGATCCACAGCAACCATTTTAGGTATGGGATCTCCCGTTACACACGACACGATTCCCTGCACGGCTATGGACTCGATCTTTCGGCGGGCTACTCCCGTGGCGCGTGAGAGCTACGATCATTCACGCGTGCAGGGCTCAGTGCCAGCGCCTTCCTGACGAAGAAATGACTGACCGATTCTGCGGCCTACGCCGGCGGTATTTACATCGAAGAGCTCCAAAGAGAATGCTCTTTTTCGCCTATAACGAGGAGGACTACTCAAGGTCTTTATGGGGGGCTGAGCTACCGTCTCGGTGAACGTGACCGCATCGCCGTCGGCACGAAGTACGCCGTCGAGCCGCGCGCGTGGACGGATGTGGACTACTACTGGTTCCATGATCTGCACTGCTCGCAGATCATCCTGCGCTACCGCTCAGAAGCAGGATGCGCGGCAGATCAAATGGGAGTTCACGCCATGGTAAATGCGCTGGAGCGTCTAAAAATGCCCCCGTGCTCATCATCAGGGGATATGGTGGCGGATGTCTATCTCGACGGGACGATCGCACGCATCTCGCGTGAGGCACCCGTGCTCGTTCTGGAGCAGCGCGAGGAAGCGCGTCGTGGCGGGCGGTGCGGCGAACGTGGCGAACAATGCGGCGACGCTCGGCGGACGCTCGTATGCCGTCGGCGTCTGCGGGACGGATGCGGGCGGCGATGCGCTCAGCGCCGTGCTCGGGAAAACGCCGTCGATACGGCGGGATTTGTCCGCGACGCGGCGCGTCCGACCATCACGAAGACGCGCATCATCGCGGGCGGGCGCGCGACGGTCAGCCAGCAGATCGTACGCGCTGACCGTGAGTGGCATACGCCGCTTGCGGCAGCGGGTGGAGGAACGTCTCCTTAGGGGAGATCACGCGCCTCCTCCCGCAGGTGCGCGCGGTGGTACTCTCCGACTACGGGTCGGGCACGGTGACGGCGCGTGCGCCGCACGGTGATTGACGCGGCACGTGCGGCGGGAATTCGAGCATCGTGGATGCGCGCTATGACATCCTCAGCTATGCGGGCATCGGCTACGTCAAGCAGAACGACGCAGAGCTCGCGGCGGCACTCGGGCGCGAGCTTCGTTCGGCGGCAGACATCCATGCGGCGGGGCGTGAGCTTCTCACACGACTCTCGGCGGACGGCGTGCTCATCACGCGCGGGGCAGACGGCATGACGCTCTTTCTCGCAGATGGGTCGGCGACGGATATTCCCGTCAGCGATCACAGTGAGATCTTCGATGTCTCCGGTGCGGGCGATACATGCGTTGCCGTGATGGCACCTCGCCCTTGCGGCGGGCGTGGATCCCGTGACGGCGGCGCGGCTCAGCAATACGGCGTCGGGGATTGCCGTGCGGAAACGCGGGACGGCGACGGTGGTGTGGGCGGAGCTGCACGCGGCGCTCACAGCGGAAGGAGGCGCTCGTGCTCATTCCTGACGAACACATCGAGGGCATACACGGCGGCGCTGCGCGCGGCAGGTACGCGCGTCGTCTTCTACCAACGGCTGCTGACGATCCTCCATGCGGGGCATGTGCGCTACCGGCGGCGGCGCGTGCGCAGGGGATGTGCTCATCCTCGGGCTGAACAGCGACGCCTCTGTGCGGCGGCTCGGGACCGTCGCGCCCCATCAACAATGAGCAGGATCGCGCGGAGGTCGTCAGGGCACCTCGCCGCCGTCGATGCGGTGGTGATCTTCGGCGAGATACGGCGGAGGCGCTGATCGCAAAGGTGCGTCCTGCGGTCTACGTCAAGGGCGGCGACTACACGCGCGAGACGCTGCCCGAGGCACGCATCGTCGAGGGCGTACGGCGGCGAGGTCGCCTTTATCCCGCCTCGTCGCGGGGAAGTCCACGACGGGGATTATTGAGAAGCGGGGCTGCGGGTAATCGCGCATACCGTGACATGATGCCGTACGATTCCCCCGCGAATGCCTCGTTGCGCAAACGGGCGCGTGCTCGTCCGTTTAAATACCTGCGGATTCCTTAACGCGCTCGCTTGAACGATAGAAATCCGCAGGGGGCGGTCGCACGCTCTGCGCCGTGTGCTCCTCGGGATTCGCTTAGGGAATCGCATCGGCACTGACGGCGAGGCAGATACGCTGTATGCGCGAAAATATGGCGAAAGAAAGGAGGGCAGTCCATGAAGAATATCTTGGTCGTCAAACTCAGTGCGATCGGCGATGTGATTCATGCGCTGCCCGTTTCCTATGCCATCAGGAGACCTATCCCGATGCACATCTGACGTGGGTGGTCGAGCCGCCCGCCTATCCTCTGCTTGAGGGAAAATCCGTACATCGATGAGCTCATCCTCTTTGAAAAGGCGAAGTTCCGCGACATCGGCGGATTCCTCCGTGAATATCCTCCCTTGCGCCGCCGCCTGCGCGCGCGTCGCTATGATGTCTCGCTCGATCTGCAGGGGCTCTTCAAGTCCGCAGCGATCGTCTATACGGCGGGAGCGAGGGAGCGTCGGCACGGCGAATATGCGCGAGGGCGCGGACCTGTGAGCCGCCCGTGCGCGGCCGTACGCGCACGGACACATCGTCGAGCGCTATCTCGACGTGGCACGCGCCATCGGCTGCCGTGTGGATGCAGTGCGTTTTTCCCATCACCGTCTCAGATCGTGACCGCATGGCGGCGGAGATGCTGCTGCAGCGCGAGGGCGTGCCGGAGGGGACGAGCGTTTGTCGCCTTTGCCGTCGGGGCGAACTGGCCGAACAAGCGCTGGCCGGCGGAGCACTTCGCCGCGCTCGGCGACCGCCTCTATGAGGCACATATCGTTCCCGTGCTCGTTGGCGGGGGCATCTTGATGCGACGATTGCCGCCGACATCATGGCGGCGGCGCGATCCCACCCGTGAATCTCGTCGGGCGGACGAACCTCAAGCAGCTCGCACATCTCTTTACGCGTGCCGCGCTCGTCCTCGGCGGCGATACGGGACCCGTTCACCTCGCGGCAGGACTCGGCACGCCGACGGTGATGCTCATGGGACCGACCGATGCGAATCGCAACTGCACCTACGGGCAGCAGCAAAACGCGATCGAGGTCGATCGCCCCTGTCGCGGCTGCTGGAAGCGTGCGTGTCCGAAGGATTGGACTGCCTTGCGGCAATCTCTGTGGATGAGGTCGCGGCGAAGATTGGCGGTGCTCCGCACGACATCGGTAAGGGGGTAGCGGCGCTTGTATCAGAACATCTTGCTGATCGACCTCGCCTTTATCGGTGATCTTATCCTCGTTACTCCCTGCTGTCCGCGCCTTGCATGAATCCTTTCCGGATGCCCGCATTACGATGCCGTGACCGTACCGTTGACGGAGCCTGTCGCCCGCATGAACCCCCATGTTGACGAGGTGCTTTGTCTACGATAAGAAGGGGCGCGAAAAGGGATCCTCGGAATGCTCCGCATGGCGGCACGCTTTGCGGAAATATCGCTTTGATCTTGCTGTCTGTATGAACTTTGCCCCGCGCGGTGCGGCGGTTGCGTGGCTCGCACGGATACCGAACAGATTGGGTTATGACGCGCAGCACAGCGGACTCTTCCTCACGCAGACAGCACCTGCAGAGCGCACAAAACTGCAGCATGAGACGCAGAATCAGCTCGCCTTTATGCGGTCGTTTGGCATTACAACACAGGATACGAGTCTGGCGTCGCGGATTCCTGCAGAGGTGGAACGATCCTTTGCTGAGAAAAAGAACGGCACTTCAATTGGCAAAAGAGGGTTATCTTGTCATCTGCCCCTGCGGCAGAGTTCGGCGCAAAAGTCTGAGTGTGGAGACAACGGCAGCCTTCATTCGAGCCTTTGTGAAAACGAGGAATGCCGTTCCCGTCTATCTGATCGGAGGCAGTCAGGATCTTGCGTATCTCACGGAGATCGCGCAGCTTACAGGGATAGGGGAACATCATATTCTCGCCGGAACATTTTACGCTTCAAGAGGTTGCGCTGCTTCTGAGCGCGCGCGGCTGCGATGGTGTCGGTGGATACGACCCGCGCATATCGCTCAGGGCGGTGCACCGTCCGACGGTAGAAATTCCAGCACAGCAGATCCACGCATCTGTGGACTGCGGGCGCACATGATGTCGTACTCAGAGAGCCGCGTGATCCCGTGACAGGAGAACTGCCCGCGACGGATTGCATTGAGCGTATTTCGCCGGATCGTATTCTCGCCGCCGTGCAGGATGTCCTGCGGCAGACGATACACGAAAAAGAAGAGTAATGGCGGTCAGGGATTACCACAATATTCTCGTCATCCACCTCATGCACCTCGGCGATCTCATGCTCGGCACGCCCGTGCTGGCCGCCCTGCGTCAGCAGTATCCCTGCGGCGCGCATCACGCTCCTCGCGGACAAGAAGCTCGCGGATGTCGTCGCCGCGAACGAGCATCTCGACGAATGCCTCCCGATTGATACAAAAAGGGCGCGACGGCGGCATCCTCGGCATCCTGCGCTATGCGATGCGCCTGCGGAAAAACCACTACGATCTCGTCATCAATCTCCACCGCAACGAGCGCTCCCAGCACTCGCCGCGCTCAGCGGCGGACGGTGCATCGTCGGCTATGCAAAGCCGGGGCTTCGCCCTCGCCTTCGACCATGTCAGCCTCGAGTCAGAATCAGGTGATGCACGAGGTGCACTCGCACTATGCGGCACTGCGCGCGGCGGGGGTACTCAATGCAGACGGGACGGCGGGGCTCGAGATGTGGATTCCGCCCGCGGCGAAGGAGGAGGCAGAGCGGCTCTGGCAGGCGCATTTTGCTCCGACCGACAAGGTGATCGCCATCAACATCGGCGCGAGCTGGGCGACCAAGCGATGGATTGATGCGTACTTCGCCGTCGTGGCTGACACCTATCTCCGACGCGGCTATCACATCGCCGTCGCGGGCAGCTCGATGGACATGGAGATGGTGGAGGAATGCCGTGCCCGCATGGGAGGAACGCGAGCATCCGCACCTCCATATCTTTACGGGGAAGGTCAGCCTCGGCGTGCTCGCGGGACTCCCTCCCGCTGCATCATCTTCATCACGACGGACTCGCCAATGCACGTTGGCGTCGCAATGCACGTCCCCGTGATCTGTATGTTCGGCTCGTCGCCGATTCCCGGGTTCTACCTCTACGATGCACGGAGCATCTCCGTCCGTGCGCCCGTCTCGTGTCATCCGTGCCGCATCCACGAGTGCCCGCTCGCAGGAGAGGAGCACATGATGTGCATGAAGCGGATGCCGCCTGAACTCATTTTGCAGTATGCCGATCAGATCCTGCGCGAGGAGGGCGAGCGTCCCGCGTGCGAACTGCCCGCGCCGACGGATTTTGAGACGCGGGTCGTGGAGATGGCAGACGGGCATTTTGCCCTCGCACCACGCGGAGCGGCAGGTCGGGTCGTCCGTTCGAGTTTACCGCAGAGCAGATAGGAGCATTTTTCATGGATATGGAAAAATCCGCGGCGTCGTTGCCGAAAAAGAGCGCGCGCAGCAACATCCTCGTCGTCGGCGATGTCATGCTCGACAAGTACTATACGGGCGAGGTGACGCGCATCTCCCCGAGGCGCCGGTGCCGATCACCCACGTGACGGGGACGCGCGAGACGCTCGGCGGGCGGCAAACGTCGCACAACCCGGCGCTCCTTGGGACGAACGTCAGCATCGCGGGCTATGTCGGCAGGGATGCGCACTGCGACAGCCTGCTGGATAAATTCAAATCGCGCGGCATTGACTATGCGGGGCTCGTCCATACGGAGCGTCCGACGACGACGAAGATCCGCATCATCGGCGGGCATCAGCAGATGCTGCGGCTGGACTTTGAGGACGTAAAGCCCATCGACGGTGCGGACGCGGAGCAGTACCTCGCCTACATTGATCAGAAGCTGAACGAGAGCATGGACTGCGTCATCATCTCGGACTACGGCAAGGGCGCGTGCACGGAGTACGCCTGCCAGCACATCATCCGTGCGGCGCACGATCACGGCGTCCCCGTCATCGTCGATCCGAAGGGACCGCAGTGGGCGAAGCTACAAGGGGCGGACTATGTGACGCCGAACCTGAAGGAGATCAACGAGATCCTCCTAGAGCCGATCGTCAACGAGAACGGCGCGGCGGAGCGGGCGGCACACTATGCCATACGCAAGTTTGGCGTGAAGAACGTCATCCTGACGCGCTCGGCAAAGGGCATCTCGCTCATCCACGGGCAGGCGGCTGTCCACATCCCGACGCGCGCACAGGAGGTGTTCGATGTCTCGGGGGCGGGCGACACGGTGATCGCTGTCTTCGGGCTCGCCCTCGCAGGTGGGCTGAAAGCCCGAGGACGGCGCGGCACTCGCCAACCTCGCGGCGAGCGTCGTCGTCTCGGAAACTCGGTACGTATGCCGTGAGCCGTGAGGAACTGCTCCACGTGCTCGATCGGCAGGAAGGGGAAGATCTATGATTATCGTTACCGGCGGTGCCGGCTTTATCGGCAGCAATATCGTCCATGCGCTGAATGCGCGCGGCTATCGCGACATCCTCATCGTCGACGATCTGGAGGACGGCGAGAACTACAAGAATCTGCGCGGCCTTCATTTCATCGACTATCAGCACTAGCGACGACTTCCTCCACCTCGTCGAGGAGGGGACTTCGACGGGACGGACATCGACGCGATCTTCCACGAGGGCGCATGCTCGGATACGATGGAGTATGACGTCAACTATATGATGAAGGTCAACTACGCGTACTCCAAGGCGCTCCTGCACTTTGCGATGGGGGCGCGCATCCCGTTCTTCTACGCCTCCTCCGCCTCGACGTACGGCGGTGGGGCACATAGCTTTACCGAGGGGGATGCGTGTGAGGACGCACTCAATCCCTATGCGTTCTCCAAGCTCGCATTCGATCGCTATGTGCGGCAGGTCATCCCCGAGGCGCGCAGCCCCATCGTCGGCCTGCGCTACTTCAACGTCTATATCCCCCGTGAGCATCACAAGGGCAAGATGGCGTCGATCTTCTATCAGCTCTATCATCAGATTCTTGATATGGGAGAGGCGCGTCTCTTCCGCGGGACAGATGGCATCGCAGACGGCGAGCAGCGGCGCGACTTCGTCTACGTCGGTGACGTCGTGCGCGTCAACCCTGCATTTCTTTGAAAATGGAGGAGAGCGGCGTCTACAACTGCGGTACGGGCACAGCGCATACGTATAACGAGGCGGCGCGTGCCGTGATCGCCGCGCTCGGCAGGGGGCAGATCGTCTCATCGCGACTTCCCCGAGGTACTGCGCGGCAAGTATCAGAACTACACGCAGGCGGATACGGCTGCGCTGATCGCTGCGGGCTACACGGGCGGCTTCACCCCGATGGAGCAGGCGGTGAAGGAGTACTGCGACTTCCTGAATGCGGGCGGCTACTTCTCTATGCGCCGAATAAGGCGATCTTCTTCGACCGCGACGGCACACTCAACGTCGATGTGCACTACCTCCACGAGCCTGCGGACTTCGTGTGGGTGGAGGGCGCCATCGAGGCGATTCGCTGGGCGAATGAGCACGGTTATCTCGTCATCGTCGTCACGAACCAAAAGCGGTATTGCACGAGGCTACTACGACGAGGATGCCGTACACCATCTGCATGACTGGATGAATGCGGAGCTTGCCGACATGGTGCACACATCGATGCGTTCTACTACTGTCCGCATCACGCGGAGGGCGTGGTGTCTGCCTATGCGAGATCCTGTGACTGCCGCAAACCTGCACCCGGTATGATCTTGCGGGCGATTGCGGAACATGACATCGACCCCGCCGCCTCGTGGATGTTTGGTGATGCACAGAGCGATGTCACTGCTGCTGAGAATGCGGGATCCGAGGTGTTCGGTATACGGGCGGGAGTTTGTTGGAGTGTGTGCGAAATGCGGTGCGATGAGAATCCGCCATAAGAGGGTAACGTGAATGTGTAATTTTTCATATAACAAACGCGACATGGAGGATTCCCAAGAATTTATCCGTCAAGAAAATGGACGATGTGGCGTTTTTATCTTCTGTGGGTTGCGCTTTTCAGCAATGTCTCCATTGGCCTCGACAAACGTATTTCTAGTGCCGCTCACATTGGTGTTCGGACTGCGTCTCTATAAGAAGCGAGACGATTGGAGAAGGGCACTTCCCGGCGGATGGATGAACATTTCCTTGGCCGTTTTTGCTTGCCGTACTCCCTCGTTGTTTCGCTCTTTTCGCCTGAGATGCTGCGCAGTATGTGGATCGTTCTGGACGACTTCGGCTATCGAATGCTGGGATGTGTGCCGTCTTGCTTTTTGTGCGGGAGCGACGGCGGTTGGCTGTCATTGTTCTCTGTGCACTCATCTCCCTATACCGTGAACAATATTGTCCTCATCGGTCAGGGCGTTTTCCTCGGCAACTGCGCGTCGCGGGTTTTTCCTTCTACATGATTGTGGGATCGATGCTCGGATGGTCACCCCCGGTGCTCCTGATCCTTCTCTTGAGCGGCAGGATTGCACCGCCGTACCACAGTGTTGTCATGGGCGCATTTGCTGTTTCGCTGCCCGCTATATACTACAACGGAACACGGGAGCGTGGATCGCGATTGCGGTTACCCTGCTCGTTACCTGCGGTATTCTCATCCGACGTAAGAAGAAGTTCTATATCGCTGTATTTTTGTTCCGGCATCACTGTCCCGGGGCTCTGCATGGTATCTCCGTATCTGTCTGAGCGCATTGCCAGCATTGGGGATATGAAGATGCAGAGCAATACGGAACGCATCTGTCTCTGGACGAGCGCCTTTCATATGTTCGAGGATCATCCGCTGACGGGCGTCGGACGCGGACGCTTTCGATCCGAGTACCGCGACCACTCACTATTCTGCCGGAGGCGAAGGAGGGCGCGCTTCCCCACGCACATAACAATCTGATTCCAGATGCTCGCTGAGTGTGGACTGTTCGGTGCGTTGGCGCTCATATTCTTCTGGGGATCGTTTGTCGTTCACGGCCTCCGTCTCCGGCCGCGCAGACGGAACTGATGGGGCTGGTGCTTTGCTGTCATAGATGGGCTTCATGCTTCACGGCATGACGGAGTATAACATGAGCATACCAACGTAGTAAAGTTTTGACTTTTGCTGGGGCTTTGCCTTTGCGTGGATTCGAGCCGACAGACGAGAAGAAATGTTGTGTGTGAATTCGTATCCGGTGACAGGCAGAGTGCACCCCTCTCACAAAAATTCCAACAACATCTACAAAGAGCCGATTTTTATCAGTGATTCCTTAAAAAGGACGATTTCCATGCGGATTGCCATCTTTGAAAATATTATGACGCCCGGTGGACACGAGGTTGACTTCGATCGAATTCTTGTGGACGAGCTGAAAAATATTGGACATGAGGTCATGTTCTATGTACCTAAGGACTTTCAATTCAATACGAATTACTCATGTGCCTGTGAGACATCTCCCCGGTGCTCCGGTGGTCTATACGAATGCGAGGCGGGATGCGCAAGCTGTTTCTCTCCGTGCAGCGTGAGTGCCGACGGTTCGGTTGGTATCGCGCACTTTACGAGGAGGCGAGGACAGGGGCGTTTGACGTGCTTATCGTTCCAACATCGACCTACCGTTATTTGCGCGCATTGCGTCATAGTGTTCTGCGTCGCTCGCCCGTTCCCGTTATTTTCATTCAACATGGCATCAACCCGCGTGAGGCTCGAAATTTTTCGCGGGCCGCAGATGCTCTGGCAAAGCACCCCAGATCCGACCCGTTGTGCTCACCTTTAGCGATGCACCTTTCGGAGAACGCCGCTCCCATGTCCGACTGATGCCGCCGCCGACCTTGTTCCGCGCGATATCCATGTTGTACCGCGTCCGCCTGTAAAACCAGATGAGCCGATCACCATCGGCTTCTTTGGGCAGTTCCGCAGGAAAAACACCTTGAGGAGCTGCTGCGCGTCTATCTGTCGGGGAACTATACGCGTCCAGTGCGCCTCCCCGGTGCAGGGCTCCAACGATGCACGCGGAGGATGCAGTGGAGTTCGAACGCATCATTGCGGCGTTCGCGGGGAAGGGAATCACCTTTCTGCATCGCGGGCTGATCGGAGCAGAGTGGCGCTGTGCCATTTCCGAGGTGGACGCACTGCTCCCGCTACTTTGCACCGCGCTACCGCTACCATTGGGGGCGATGCTCTTTACTGCGATCGGGTTTCAAAAAGCCTGTCCTACGAGTGACGATATGAACCCTGAGGTGTTTGAACGCTTTCCGATCGGCATAACGTTCCAGAGCGGGGATACGGCGGCACCCGCGCGGCGCTCGAGACGTTAATCAACGCGTATGATGTACGCGCCCCGCAATGGCAGATGGCACTGCGACGCGTCGCACAGGAATATGCACCCGCACGCTTTGCCGCGCAAATCGTCTCTGTGGCAGAGGAAAAGGATTCGAATGGGGCATTGCCATGATTGCTGAAACTCACCGATACAATACGCCGCGCATATTGTCTGGATAACTGGCGCGAGCGCCGTCGTGCGGTCATATTTATGATGCGCGGCGTGCTGCATTGGAATACCCTCTGAACGCTGTACCATATATTTTGCAGGCAATGAGATTTTGCGGGCACTGTATGCGCATAATCCATTTCCTGTTGAGCAGGCAACACGCGCGTTTTTATGCGGGCTCGACGCTGGCATCCCGTATCGCACTAGTTCGTGCACACCATGATACGACGATGGATTTGTTGCCGGCACAGGGATGCGGTGCGTCTCAGTCTGGATGGGGGAGTATGAGATTTGGCGTGCGGCAGATACGGACATCGTATGGCGTTCCTATCTGCACTTTGACGGGACAGCGCAAGGAAGGTCTGCTTTCCATGATGATGGATGTGGGACAATGTGCACCTCTATCAGATGATCTTTTGGTTTGACCGGCGGAATGAAGAGCGCGTTCTTGCTCATCGGTGCGATGCAGGGGATGGAATACGGAGGATGCCCAAGAGTTTGTGCGTGAGATGACGAAGCGCGCCCACCGGTTTCGCACCAAGAACCTTATCCTCTATATGACACAGGCAGTTGCGCGAACACTTGGTGTCAAGCGTATTCTTGCCGTGTCAAACGCCGGGTACTACGCGAACAACCATGTGCGGATGAACCGAAAAACTCAAGACAGATTTTTGGAGCCTTTTGGGAGGAAGCCGGCGGCTGGCAGACGGAAGATAAACGGTTTTATGAATTGCCGTTAACGCTTCCGCGCAAGACGATGGAGGAAGTACCGACGCGCAAGCGCGCGGTCTACCGGCGGAGGTTTGCCATGTTGGATGAGATTGATCAAGAAGTACAGAAACGTATCGAAGCCCTTTTGCGGTGAAGGGCAGAGCCTCCCTAAAAGCAAAACGCCCACCTGCGAGAGCATTATCCTCGCAGGTGGGCGTTTTATCTTTGTGGATCATTCTTTCCTTTGTCGCGGGCGGCGTTCCCTGCACGCTCTCTACATTCACCCCCGGTGTGATGCCGCGTGTGAGCGGCGCTCCATGCGGTCGTGGACGTGGGCGTATTTCGCCGTGACCTTGGGGCTGCGCTGGCGCAGGGTTTCCCTGCACGACGCGCAGATCCTCGGGTCTCCTGATAGAGGTTCGTGCCGCAGCTGTGGCGGAAGAGGTGGCAGGCGTAGCCGGGCCGCTTTGAGGCCTGCCTCGGTGAGTGCCTTGTTGATGACGTAGCGGATGCCGACGCGCGAGATGCGCCCCTTCGGGTTGTTGTTCGCGCAGGAGATGATGGTCGGCGTGAGGCGGCTCTCGGTGGGACGGCGCCGCGCGTCTCGATGTATGCCCGCAGGATGCCGAAGGTCTCCTCGCAGGGGTAGATGATGCCCGCGTGTCCCCTTTACCACGGATCTCGATGCGCCCGCGCTGCCAGTCGATGTCCTCGTCGGAGAGGCGCATGACCCTCGACGACGCGCAGTCCCTCGACCCCCATGAGGTAGACGATGAGGAGGTTGCGCAGGCGACGCAGCTCGTTCTTGTCGGCGGCGAGCCCCTCGCAGATCTCTTTGATCTGGTCGACGGTGAGGTACTTATAGTCCTCGTCGAGGTGCTGCGGGTTGCGCAGCTGGAGGTCGGCGCAGGGGTTCTCGGCAATGAAGGAGAGCCGTTGGGCGACCTTGTAAAGGCACGGATCGCCGCGCCCTTGATCATGAGGGTGGCGGCACTGTAGCCGCGCGTCCGCATCTCCTCCATGTAGACACGAATCTGGTAGTCGTGCACGTCGCTTAGCGGGTGCAGCCCCTGCTCCATGCACCAGTGGAGAAAGAGGCGGATGGCGAGCTCATACGTGTCGCGCGTGTCCGCCGTCGGTGCGCCGCCCGCGATGTAGCGTGGGAGATACTCATAGAAATGCGCGATAAAGTACTCCGGTGTAATGGCGTCCTGCCGCACGCTGATGGACGGCGCATCCATGCGGCGCACCGCGCGGGTACATTCTCCCGCGTCGCGCGGGAACGCCCATCTCCTGCGTGCCGCCGCCGCAGTATGCGCGATTTCCCGCCAAAAATGTCACCTCTTTCCACAGACCACGAGCATCAGTGTTTCTTGCGGAACTCCGCCATAAACGCGGCGAGTGCCTCGACGCCCGCGAGGGGCATGGCGTTGTAGATGGAGGCACGCATGCCGCCGACGCTGCTGGTGCCCCTTGATGCCGCCGAGGTTGTGTTCCTTTGCCTCGGCGACGAATGCCTTTTCGAGTTCCCTCGGTCGGCAGGCGGAAGGTGACGTTCATGCGCGAGCGGCTGTCCTTCGCGGCGTGTCCGCGGTAGAATCCCTCGGAGCTGTCGATGGCGTCATAGAGGAGCGCCGCTTTCTTTTGCGTTTGCCTCGCCCATGGCGGCGAGACCGCCGCGTTCTTGATCCAGCGGGCGACTTTTGCCGACGATGTAGATGGCAAAGACGGGCGGGGTATTGTAGAGGGAATCGTTCTTCTGGAAGGTGCTGTAGCGCAGCATGGTCGGCAGCTCGGCGGGGTGTTCGCGAGGAGATCCTTTTTCGCGATGTTCAGCACGACGCCGGCGGGTGCCGAGGTTTTTCTGCACGCCCGCATAGATGAAGTCGTAGGAGGAGAAGTCCCACGGGCGCGAGAGCATGTCGGATGACATATCGGCAAAGAGGGGGACGCCGTTTGTCTGCGGCGTGTAGTGGTACTCCGTGCCGTAGATGGTGTTGTTGAGGCAGATGTGGAGATATGCCGCGCCGGGCGCGACGTTCAGCTCGTCCTGACGCGGGACGCGGACGTAGTTCTCCTCCTTGGTGGAGGCGGCGACGGTGCCGACGCCGAGTTTGACGGCCTCCTCGTATGCCCTCTGGGAGAAGGAGCCGGAGAGGCGTAGCTGCCGGGGTGCGACTCGGTGGCGAAGTTCAGCGGGATGAGGGCAAAGGTCTGGCTGGCACCGCCGGCGGTAAAGATGATGTCATAGTCGTCGCCGAGGCCCATCAGTTCTTTGATGTCCGCCTTTGCCTGCTGGTGTACTTCGTCGTAGGCGGGGGCGCGGTGGCTGATCTCGAGGATGGACATGCCTGTGCCGTGGAAGTTGAGCAGCTCGCTCTGGACTTCTTTCAGGACGTCCTCGGGCAGGACGGCGGCGTGGGGTTAAAGTTATAGATGCGTTCGTTCATTTTGTGTCTCCCTCTATGAATAGTGTTTCCACGATACGGACGGCATACGCCGCGCAAACACTTCGTTGCGCAAGCGGTCGTGCGCTTGTACGCTCAAATACCGACGAATTTCTAAACGCCCTTCGGTTGAACGAAGAAATTCGCCGGGGCGTACCGCGCCCTGCTCCGCTTGCTCCACTAAGGTTTGCTTTGGCGTATTGCCGTCTCCTTCCATCATGAGCTATTAGGCGGTTTCGCTGCCTCTGTCCGCGTCATGCGGATCTGGGCGACGCGCGCGCGATCCATCTGCAGCACTCGAAGCTGTAGTCCTCCCATGTGCAGGTTTCGCCGACGGCGGGATGCGGCCGATCTGGGCGGTGACGAAGCCGCCGAGGGTGTGAAAGTGGTCGTGATCCTCGTCGGGAGTTCGTCGATGCCGAATTCCTCCTTGAACTCGTCGATGGGGAACAGTCCGTCAAAGATCCATGTCTGCGCCTTCTCTGCCCCCGTGCGCGTGCCCGTGGGCGCGTCCTCATCCGCGCTGCTGATGATCTCGCCCATGATGTCGTCCATGGTGATGAAGCCGACGACGCCGCCGTACTCGTCGAGGACGACCGCCTCGTGGATGGCACCGTCGCGGAATTTTTCGAGGACGCGCAGCCCCTCCATGGTGCGCGGGACGAAGAGCGGCTTGCGGATGTAGTCCGTGATGTCGATCTCCGTCCGTCGAGTGCCGCGTCGAGCAGCTCCTTGGCGTAGACCACGCCGCGGAAGTCGTCGAGGTTCTCATAGGCGACGGGAATACGTCGTGCGCCCTCTGCGCGGAGGATGCGCGAGCTGTTCGGCGTGGGGCTCCGCGAGGTCGACCCAGGCGATCTGGGTGCGCGGCGTCATGAGTGCCGAGGCGGTCTGGTCGCTCATGCGGAAGATGCGGTCGACCATGTCCTGCTCGGTCTTTTTCAAACGTACCTTCCTCCGTGCCCCTGCTCCATGAGATCCTTGACCGCATCCTCCGTGGCGGAGATGCGGTTCTCCGGGTTGATGCCGAAGATGAGCAGGATGCCGCGCGAGATGGAGATGAGGGCGGCACTCGGCAGCGTGGTGAGCTGCGTGAGGAGGGCGATGGTGCGGTGTTTGCGCAGAGCATCTCCTCGGGGTTCTGAGGGCGATCTGCTTCGGCAGAAAAGTCGCCGAAGAGCAGAGTGAGCGTCGTCATGACGAGAATGCTGAGGACGAGCGCGGCGGCGTAGATCTCCATGCCCGGGAGGAGCCGCGTGAGCATCCCGCTGAAAATCGGCAGGGCAAAGAGCCCAATGCCGAGCCCCCGTAAAGAGACTCATGCAGGTGACGCCCGCCTGCGCCATGGCGATGGGGCGGTCGGCGTGCTCAGGAGGGCAAGTGCCTCGGCCGCACCCTGCTTCGCTGCTTTCGGCGAGACGCTCAAGACGTCCGCGATGGGATGCCGTGAGCGCAGTCTCGATCTGAGCAAAGCAGGCGTTCGCCATGAGGGCGACGATGAGCAGGGAAAAGACAGAGCGCGTCGGATAAAGGACTGTCCAAGAGTCGATGCAGCTCCTTTCAAATGTTGACCGTAATTTTTGATGGGTGTCTTGACGGTACTGCCGATGCGAAACGCCGCGCTGCGCAGAAAAATGCAGCGGAGTGTTGGTACTGGTGCATGGTGTCGTCATACGATACGTGCCCTCATTCTACCACAAGATGAAGGAAATGTCATTGGGGGTCTCTGCGGGGAACCCTCATCTCCGTCAGCCCGAAGTATTCCATCGCGCCGTCCCTCGTGACGCCGTTGTCCCAGTCCTCGTAGTAGACGTGGCGCAGGGCACGGCGCGTGTTCTCAATGCGCGGGAAGTGAACGACGGTCTCGCCGCGTGCACGGGCGGCCTCGATCTGTGCGATTCGTGCTGCGTCCTCTGTCCCCATCTCGTGTGTGAGAAGGAGCGCCGCCGCGCCCGTATAGGCGAGGAGGAGGAACGCCGCCGTGCGCAGCAGGCGGCATGCCGGGAGGAAGAATTCGCTGCGCACCGATGGATCGTTCAGCAGGGCGAGCAGTGCCGCGACGAACATGGCGGCGGAGCTGAACGTGGCACGTCCCGGGAAGGTCGGCGCGGCGATCATGACGAGATTGTTGCAGAGGCCGAGCCCGATGAGGCATGCGGCGTAACGCGCGGCGGGACAGGCGCGCAGCACCTCGCGCCAAGAGACCTGCTGTGCAGCGGCGCGGACGGAGGCCGTCGTCAGACCCAGCAGCTCTTTCATGCGATGGTAGCAGAGCAGAATCGCGAGCCAGTAGATCGCCATCTCCTCGAAGCCGTTCATGACATTTGTGAAGAGGAAAATGGTCTTTGGTCTGGTCTGCCCGAGCGGCGTGAGTACCGCGCGATGACTGCGTCGCGGATGGCGGATGCGACCCATCCGCCCGTAAAATAGGAGGCGGTGAGTAGCAGGAGCAGGCTCCAGAGTGCGACAGAGACAGTAGTGATGCCGCCTTTGTCAAAGCCCACGACATGTTTTTCCCGACGTAGAGGAAGATCGATCCGTGCACCTCTACCGGCAGCCCCTGACAGACGGCGCTGACGGAGACGATATGCCGTGTATATGAGCAGCAGGACGGGCAGGGAGGTGAGCAGCATCTCGCCCCTGCCCCGCGATCTGATTGCCGAGGTGGATGAGGATGCCCTTGTCCGCGCCCTGTGCGTCGTAGCGGACGTAGTTGCCGGGCGCGGCGACGAGGCCGATGAGCCCCGTGAGTGCGCCGAGGGCACCCGTGAGCATCCACGGTGCGAACGCGCCGTGCCGCCGCGCATAGAGCGTGCAGCCAAACGCGAGGAGGGTCACGGTCACGGCGAGGTTCTCGATCGACCAGCCCGCGAGTACGCCGAGAAGGAACATCGGCAGGATCGCCCACGCATGAGCGTGCCCGCTGTCTATCCCCATCGCTTTTAGCGCAAGATTGTACGGCAGGAGAAAGAGGAAGGCGGGCACCGCCGACCAGAGATGACCGTCGAGCCGCTTTTTCCACACGGCGACCTCGCCGAAATGCGGCAGAGAGAGCCAGAGGAGGAGTGCCGCCAATGCAAGCAGCCCCGGCGTCTGGGTGAGTGCGGCAGAGCGGCGTGCGTGCATCATGACGAGCACGGAGAGCGCGAGGGAACATGAGCGCGTTTGCCGCGTCAAAGAGCGGCTTGCCGAGCCAGAGGAAGAGGTCGAGACAGAACACCGTGACCATGCGCCCGCCGTGCAGGAGATAGTGCCGCATGGCGGAGGTGAGGACATCGAGAGCGATGCGATGGGCACGCCCGTCTTCCAGATCATCATATAGTCGTAGTCGTCGCGGTGGAGGGGCATCCAGTGATTGAGCGCGAGCATAAAGGCAAAAATGGCGGCGGCTGTGAGTGCCGTCGCGCCGTATCGGTGCCCTCCGTCATTCGCCGGTGTCACTGTATCTCCTCCCTTGCTAGCTTTGCGTTGTCAAATCCCTCCCCATCCAGCTCGTCGATCAGATAGCACGGCCGCCGCTTGCTCTCCGTAAAGACGCGTCCGAGGTACTCGCCGATGATCCCGAGCGAGAGCAGCTGCACGCCGCCGAGAAAGAGCAGGACGGTCATGAGCGTCGGATAGCCGGCCACAGGGTCGCCGTAGACGAGCGCATCGACGAGCACGACGACCATGTAGCAGAGCGCAAGCGCGGAGACGATGAGACCGAGCACCGTCGTCAGGCGTGACGGCGCGGTCGTAAAGGAGGTGATCCCCGACGGCGAGCGAGAGCAGCGCGAGATAGCTCCACGTCGTCTTGCCCGCCGCACGCGGCTGCACCTGAAAGGATCTCCTTTTCTTGAACCCCACCCACGTAAAGAGCCCCTTCGTGAAACGCTGATTCTCGCGCAGCAGGCGCAGCGCTGCGACGCAGCGATGATCGAGCAGGCGAAAGTCGCCCACGTCGCGTCGCAGGGTAAAAGCGGCTGACCGCCTGCATGGAGCGGTAGAAGAAATTGGCCATCGTGCGCTTGAGGAAAGTCTCATCCTTCCGATCCGTGCGCTTGCCGCAGACATCGTCGTAGCCCGCGCGCCACGCCGCAACCATCGTCGGGATGAGGGCGGGCGGATGCCGCAGATCCGCGTCCATGATGAGCACGGCGTCGCCGTCCGCAAAAGTCGAGCCCTGCCATCATCGCGGGCTCCTTGCCGAAATTGCGCGTAAAGCTGAGATAGCGGACATTGTCGTGCGCGTCGGCGAGCGTGCGAATCGCGTCGAGCGTCCCGTCACGGCTGCCGTCGTCGATGAAGAGATAGGAAAAGTCGCAGTCCTCGACGGCAGCGGTCGCCGCCGTCACAGCCTCGTAGAAATGGGGGATGACCTCCGCCTCGTTGTAGCAGGGCACGATGATGGTGATCTTGTCCATGTGCCCTCCTTACTGTGCCAGTGCCTGAAAAATTGACGACGGCCGCCCCTCCGCCGCAAGCGCCGCGCGCACCTCGGGGCACAGGCGGCGGCGAGCTCCGCTGCAAAGTCATGCTGCCAGCGGCAGTCGCGGATGAGGCGTGTCGCTGTCCGTACCGGGATGGAGCATGACCTCCGTCGTCCGTCCGCGAGCTGTGCGGCGATCTGTGTGAGGGCGGCGGTATCGACCGCCTCACCCGCGACGATGCCCGCGAAGTGCTCGGGGACGGCAATGCCGTGCCGCCGCGCCTTTGCTGCCGCACGATGCGCGAGAGCGGCGAGCCCCCGCGCCCGATGAACTGCCCCACGCCGCCGAACTGTCCCGCAAAGAGCGGCGCGTAGGGCGCACGCATGGCGGGGGATATGCGCCGCCACGCAGAGATCGAGCGCGACGTCAATGACGCCGGGCAGGACGTGCATGTGCTGATGGCTGTCGGCGTGCGTCGGGCGGATGCCCGCCGCCGTGACGCGGCGCAGCTGTGCCGCGAGCTCGGCGCGCACCTCGTCCATGCGCACCATGCCGCGCAGTACGCGCACGGTCAGCGCTGTGTGATCGGGGAGGAATCTGCCCTCCTCTGACGAGGGTCGGGATCTGCGGGCGGCAGGACGGGCGCAGCGTCGACGAGCGTGAGGTGGATGCCGACCCCGAGCGCGGGTGTTCGCACGGCGAGCTCCGCCGCATCTGCAAAATGCCGCGCCGCCTGCCATGATCGTTGCAGAGCGCAGCATGCCCTCCCTGCACGGCTGTTTCGACGGCACGATTGATGAGCACGTGTCGTCCGAAGTCGTCCGCATTGATGATAATCTGTTTCAAGACTGTTATCCTTGTGCTTTACCTATTGCTGATCGTTCTATAAAACCCTAGTGCAACGATGCTTTCACGGCAATCCCCTGGCGGAGCAGGCAGGGAATAGTGTGCGACCCGCCCCTGCGGATTTCTACCGTCCAAGCGCAGCGCGTTTGGAATCCGCAGGTATTTAGGCGGACGAGCACACGACCGCCCTGCAAGCGAGGGGGCTGTCGTGAAGCACGGAAACTATCACCAGCGATCCCAGCCGCCCGTGCCGATCACGATGTCGCCGTGGATGCGCGGGGATGCGCCGGCACTGCGCGGGTCGGGCACGGCGGCGCAGACGAGGACATTCGTGTCCTTCAGCCCCGCCGCGACGAGGACGGCACGATCCCGCAGCTCCTTATACGTCTTGCGGTCGATCTCGGCGGTCAGCTCCTCGGATGCGCCCGGCGCGAGCGTATACGTCTGCTGTGCCTGCGTGAACGCCATGCCGTCCGACCAGCGCCAGATCTCACGCCCCTTCGCATCGAGCAGGGCAAAGTCATAGTTCTGTCCCTGTCGGATGCGCGACGGTATATGCCTCCGTGCCCTCGTTGCGCACGGTCAGCTTCAGCAGGAGACGGCCGCTCTTTTCGTTCACGGTCAGCTCCTCGGAGAGATCGCCGATGCGCACCCCGGCGTAGGTGTTCGATGCCGCGCGCACAGCGGGCGCGTGCGAGGTCGGTATGCTGATGCCGATGCCGCCACCGATGCCCGCCTCCGCCGCAGGGGCGAGAGCAGGGGCAAGGAGGGCGGCCGTGAGAAGGGCGGCGAATAGTTTCGTGGGCTTCATGGGTATTCCTTCCGTCAATCCAATTATTTTTCATCGTATTCAGGAAGCACTGATAAATTCGGTACGACCATCTTGACGCATCTTTTTCGCCCGCTTTTCGTTAGCAAATCCTCCACATAGCCTCTGCTATGCGTCCGGTTTGCTGCCTCAATCGGACAAAAAATCTACGCCAATCTGGCATACCTCATTTTATCAGCGATTCCTTCACGCAGAAACGCGATTCCTTAGTAATTTCGACAAAAAGGGCGAATTACCTTTTTCTAGGCGGGATTTTTGTAGTAGAATGAATAGAAACACTGATTATCAGTGGGAAAATCGTCAGCGAGCAAGTACATGGTCGTAGAAATCATCAGCGTGGGCACGGAGCTGCTCATGGGAAATATCGTGAACACAAACGCACAGCACATCGCGCAGAAACTCGCGCACATGGGGCTGGATGCCTACTATCAGACGGTGGTCGGGGACAATCCCGAGCGCCTGCGTGCCGCACTCGATGTGGCGTATACGCGCGGAGACTGCGTCATCACCACGGGCGGCCTTGACCGACGAAGGACGACCTGACGAAGGAGATGCTGATCTCCCTACTTCGGCTGCACGCCCGTCGAGGACGAGGAGGCGCTGCGCCGTCTGGAGGAGCGTGCGGCAAAGCGCGGCGTCCCCCTCTCGGAGAGCATGCGCAAGCAGGCGACCGTTCCTTCGGGGGCGATGGTCCTGCAGAACGACCACGGCACGGCGCCCGGCGTCATCATCGAGAAGGACGGGCGCGTCTGCATCATGCTCCCCTACCGCCGAAGGAGATGAAGCCGATGTTTGCGGACGCGTGCCGCCTCTTTCTCGCGGGAAAGAGCGACAAGGTATTCGTCTCCATGAACATCAAGCTTTACTCCATGGCAGAGAAAGGACTGCCCGTCGGAGAATCGCCCGTCGCCGATCGCCTCGGGGCACTCGTCGATGGGGAGAACCCGACGGTGGCGACGTACGCGAAGGAGGACGGCTGTCTCGTTCGCGTGACGGCGGCGGCAAAGACGACGGAGGAGGCACGTGCCTCCTCACGCCGACGCTCGCAGAGGTCAGAGCGGCGATTGGGGAAGAGTATATCAGATCGGTGGAAGAGGACCAAATGCAGCTGCGATTTTTCGGCATGGGCTGGGGGTGCTCCTGCCGTTCTTCTTGTTGTGAGTATGACACAGGCATCCGCCGCAGGAAAATCCGTGGAGCGCGGTGCGGAGCGAAGCGGCGTACGCACGCCGCCTGCGGCGGCGCTGCCCTCCGTGCTCCTGCGCTGGGAGCCCCTATCATGGTGCGGTGCGCTATGAGGTACGCATCCTCGTGCGCACGGCGGAGGGGCGCATGGTCGAGCAGCAGAAGCTCAGCCGCGTCTATACGACGGGCGTGCACATCCCCCTCACGGGCTTCTGCCGCAGGACGATCTCTACTGGACGGTGCAGCCGCTCGGCTACGACGGCACGCCGATTGCCGCAGCGTCGGCGCCGCAGTCGGTGCGCGAGGCACGCGCCGACCCTCCTGCGCCCGTCCTCACGGCGGAGTATGACAAGATGGCATACGCGCCGCTCTACCCCGTCTACTCGTGGATCCCGCTCAGCGGACAGACGCATCACGAGGTCGAGGTCTACCGCCGCGCGGCCGACGGGCGCGATGTCTTTCGCATACCCTGCAGGGCGGGCGAGCAGGATGTCTCACGACGATGCGGCGTTCACCGTGCCGGGACACTACGTCTACTGCGTGCGCGGCGTGACGACGGCGGGTACGCCGATCTCCGACTGGTCGGCGGGCGGCACATTCGATGTCGTCCCGCACACGCCGATTGCGGCGATCGGGGACAGCATCACACACGGCGGCGGAGCGATCACCCCTGCCGCCCTCCTGCACGCTCTACGACTGGGAAACGTACTGCACCGTGCCCGTCAAAAATCTCGGGCACAGCGGCGACACGACGGCGGATATGCTCGCGCGGTTTGACCGCGATGTACCGCCGTTCGCGCCGCGCGTCCTCATCATCATGGGCGGCGTGAACGACTATCGCTCCGGCGTCTACGGCGCACAGACCGTGCGCAACCTCGCCGCACTCGGGGAGAAATGCCGCGCACACGGCATCACGCCGATCTTTCTGACGGTGACGCCGATCCGCCCCGCGTGGATGACGAAACGCATGACGATCGCGACGCCGCCCTCGGACTGGATGGATCACCGTGACTACATCAACGACTGGGTGCGTCAGCAGGAGTTCAGCGTCGATGTCTCCTCCACGCTCGCGGACGCGAACGGCGAGCTCGAGGCGGCGTACACGACGGACGGACTGCACCCCGACTACATGGGGAAAAAGCACATCGGGCAGACGAGTCGATTCCTACCTGCGCAAGAATTTTGCCTATGCGGTGGGCGCGGCAGAGCGTCGTCTCCGCATTTATCGAGAGACGGGAGAATAGGGGTGGGCGCATGGACTGCGTCGCTTGCTTCTCTATGACGGATAAGCTACAATAGAAAAAGGAAGGAGCTCTATCATGCGACAACTGCGCCTCAGCAGTGCCGCTGTGCTGGTCGTGCTGCTCATCTTCTGCATCTATATGGGCTACGACTACTGGAAGGAGCATACGCCCGAGGCGGCGCTCGCACATATCGGACATGCCGTTGCGACGGAGGATCGCGATGGCTTCGATCGGTACGTCGACATGGATGCCGTCCTCGCGGGGCTCGCGGAGGACAGCACGGAACTCCTCGCGGAGAACATCGACGCCCTGCACGCGCGCCATCCGAGCGACTGGTTCTTTCGCCATGACGCCGCCTTTATGCGGGACTACATGGCGGAGCGTCGCATGGCGAACATTGCTTTTACACGCGCCATGCTGGATCACTGCTTTGACGTCTGCACGCGTGCCCGTCTCGCGGACAGACGGCAGGGCGCGGTGGGCGTCCGACGAGATGCGCGCCTTTGCCGCTGCCTACAGCGTGACCGTGGGAGCGGTGCGCACGGACGGCGACCGCGCCTATGCGGATGCTGTGCTGCATGGCAGCGACAGCACCTACGGGCGGCTCCCTGCCGATGGCTGCCTTTACACTGGAGCTGGCACGCATGGCGGACGGGCGATGAAACTCGTGCGCATACGGACGGCGGCGGATGAGGACGGATTCTTCGCGCTCGTCGATGCGGCGGAGCGATACTGGGCACTTCAGGGCTGGGACTGATACGATAAGGAAGGGAATGCAGACGATGAAAAAGTACGAACTGACGAAAGAGTATTTGACCGGAATCGATATGATTGACAAAGAGCACGGAAAGCTCTTTGACCTTGCGAACGAGTGCTATGAGCTCGTGATGGACGATGCGGGCACCGACCACTACGACCGCATCGTGGAGCTCATCGACGAGCTACGCGACTGTGCGGCGACGCATTTCGCCCACGAGGAGGAGTACATGGAGCGCGTGCAGTACGAGCGCCGCTTCAGCGAGCGGTATCAGCACCTGCGCTTTATCCAGAAACTGAGCGAGGTCGATCTGGACAGTGTGGACGAGAACCAGCAGGAGTATCTGCTCGGCATCCTCGACTTCCCTCGCACGCTGGCTCTATGGGCACATCAAGGTGATGGACTGCCGCATCCCGAAGGAAGAGGACGCCGCGGCAAAGTAATTAGAATGTTTCATACCAAAGGAGTCGCCGCTCAAAGCAGACGAAAGAGGAACATGCGCCATGAAGTATGAGTTTACGGATGACTATTTGACGGGGATTGCCTCGGTCGATCAGCAGCACGCGAAGCTGTTCGACCTGACGAACGAGTGCTACGAGCTCGTGATGGAGGATGCGTCGGAGGATAAGTACGATAAGATCGTCGCGATCCTCGATGAGCTCGCCGCCATGCCGGCACGCATTTTGCGAGCGAGGAGGCGTATGCCGAGCGCGTCGGCGACCCGCACCGTTTCAGTCACCGCGCGCCGCACCTGCGCTTTATGAAAAAGGTCGGAGAGATCGACCTTGAAAAGGTGGACGAGAACCAGCAGGAGTACCTCCTGAACATCCTCGATTTCCTTGCGCGCTGGCTCTTGACCACATCAAGGGGCGCGACTGCCATCTGCCCCACGCAGACGGCGGGAAAGTGAGCGCAAAAACAGAGAGACAGACAAAAAGACCGCGCAGTGAGCAGCTGTGCGGTCTTTTGCTATGTATTTGTAGGAGAGTATGGGAGAAGCCGTACGGTGAAGAACGGCTCCTGAGGAAGGACTGACGGGAAATCCATCAGACATTCCTCAAAACTGTGATGTAAGTATAGCATATAAGAGAATGAATTTCAATAGCATAGATGAAAAATTTTTCATAAAAACTTTCATCGAAATGCGTCGTAAACGGCGACAAATTGGGAAAAAAAGTCTGTAGGCAAGAAATAGGGAAAGATCCTATAATGTCCATAGGACAAAGGAAATGTCCAAAACACTCATATGGAAATGAGGTGATCGTGATGTCTGTACTATCACTTGCATCCGTACTTGACGATCCTGCACGGCAGATCCCCGTTCCGCTGATTATGCGGACGGCGGCTCCGACGCTTGCACAGGATGGGGTCAACGTCGGCAATATCCGTTCGCAGCACTTTGCGCAGCGCGAGCAGATCCGCCGGCTGGCACGTATGGGGAAGATGCGTACGCAGTAGACATCGAGTTCTGGCGCGCCTCGCTTCACTCGCTGGAGGAGGACATCCGCAAGGAGGCGTCGCGTGAGGTATTCGGTGATGCGTATGTGGTCGAGCTGAGTGCAGGAGCACAGCAGGCGAACACGGCGGCGGGTACGTACCGCGCAGCACAGAGGAACTAAGCTGAAAAGCAAAAACAGCGGCAGGGAACGATTTGTTCCCGCCGCTGTTTTTGTATGGTCGCGACCCAGTTGAGAGGCGTAGGAACGAAATAAAACCCACCCGCTATGCGGGTGGAAGATAAAAGTTATACAAAAAGCATCTTTCCCGCTTATACTAAGGATGTTCAAGCCAGTAGAAAAGAAGGGAAAGATGCTATAATGGCACAGAAAGCAAACAGTTTATCCCACACAAAGTGGCTCTGCAAGTACTCATATCGTGTTCACCCCGAAATATCGGCGGAAAATCATATATGGGCAATACAAGGAAGTATTCGAGATATCCTGAGGCAGCTATGTGCATATAAAGGTGTGGAGATACTGGAAGGTCACCTTATGCCGGATCATGTACATGATGGTAAGTATCCCACCGAAAATCAGTGTATCACAATTTATGGGATATCTCAGGGAAAAAGTGCCTTGATGATTTTTGATAAACACGCCAACTTGAAATACAAGTTTGGGAATCGGCACTTTGGTCGGAAGGGTATTACGTAGAGTACCGTTGGGTTGAATGAAGCAACGATACGTAAATATATCCAAAGAGCAGGAAAAGCATGACATTGCTTGGATAAACTCAGCGTGAAAGAGTACGAAGACCCTTTAAGGAAGTAGGTATACCACCGCCCTTTTTAAGCGGCAGTGACGAGTCAGGGCAATATGGCTTGAACAGTGAAAGCAGCGCGCTGACGCTGGCCGGTATCCCCTTATAGGGGCGTGCAAAACCACCCGTTTGACGGGTGGTCATGATTAATGCTCCTTCCTTACCTCCGCACGCGGATCTGATCGAGGATGAACGGATCTCGATCTTGCCGTCCTCGGCAAAGAGGATGATCTTCGACAGGATCTCCGCCGTCTTCGGATCCTCGTCGAGGAACGGGAGGAAGAGCCGCCCGCGATGCTGGCTGTGGACGGGCAGAACGCTCACCATCGCACCCGCCTTCTGCTGAATGACGCCGCGCCGAGGTGGACGGTGTAGTCGCCGAGCTTGCCGTGGATGTGCGCGTGCGCACCTCAGCCGCACGTTGTCCAGTTTGAACAGCGGCAGGTTAAACTGCACGATGGCGCGGCGCATCTCGATGGTCGAGTGGCTCGCCTCGGGATCGACGCCGCCGACGTGTGCGACGGAGACGACGAGATCGACGTCGCGCATGACCCTCGCTGAAGATGAGATCAGGGACATCGTCGATCGGCAGACCGCTGGAAAGGTTTTACGGTCGAAGAACTCGGCCCACTCCAGTGTCGGCGCCTCGATGTCGGCGGGCGAGTACCAGTCGGCGAGCGCGTAGATGCGCGCGATGATGTTCGCCTTAGTAGATGCGTCGCAGCCCTCGCTGCCGTCGATGACCCAGCGGCGCGTCTTGAGCAGGGCGACGGTCTTTGCGGGCTGCACCTGATGCCCCGCGTAGCGATGCTTTGACTCCTTGCCGTGCTCGTCGCCGTCTTGATGTAGAGCTCGCGGAACACCTGCTTCGAACGGCTGACGGATGCCCTTTTCAAAGAGGTATGCCTGATACGCCGCCCATGTGCCGCTCTCATGAGATCGAGCGCGTGGGCGATCTTCCCTCCGCGTCCTCTGCGAGCTCCGTGCGCGTGCCGTCGGGGGCAACGAGTACCACCGTCCTCGTAAAAGCCGAGTGCCGTGCCCGACTGGAACACGAGCGGCTGCAGCAGCGGCGCGATGACGGGGTTGTACGTCATGACATTTGCGATCTCGCGTGCGAGGAGCGGCGTGCCGTCCTCCATCATCTCCTCGAGCATCTTCTTTGCGCGGCGGTACTGCTCCTTTAGATTCTTCTCCGCGTCCTTCAGCTCGAGCACGTAGGGCGTTCTTTTTCAGCTTCGCGAGGGACGGCCTTCAGCGGCTTCCCGCCCTTCGTGCAGACGAGCGACACCGCGCCGTCCACTGCGACGGCGAGGGAGAGCGCAACATCCTCGACCTCCTTCAGGGGTGAAATGATCGGCGTGCGCCTTGATGAGCTCCGTCTCCGCCGTCCACACGAGCGCGTCCATCGTCAAATCCACAGGCGCGCGCGAGGTTCGAGAGGGCGATCTCCACCGCCTTCTCCTCGCTCGCACGGCGCTGCGCCCCGAACTGCTTGCTTTCCTTGAGGAAATTTTGGAGGAACACATAGCGCGCGAGCATATCCTTGTCCCGTGCGCGTTTCAGCGGAATCAGGCCGCAGACATGCGGCAGGATCCTTGTTGCGCTTCGCCGTGATTTCCTTCTCCACATCGGCGAGTTTTAGTTCACCGCGTACAGCATCGGCAAATTTGCGTGCGCGCGCGTGCTTTGCGCCGTTCGGATGTACTTTGCCGCGTCGTAGAGACTCTCAAAATGCGCCTTGCCGAGCTCCCTTGTACGCCGCCTTGAACCAGCCGATGTCGAACGCGCCTCCTTCAGATCTTCGATCGGTATGGGCGTGTATTTCGCGATCATGCTCGCGCGCTCCTTCGGGATGTCGCTCATGTGCGCTTGGGCTAGTAGCGCCGCTCGCCATACCGCGCCAGCCGGTATGCCTCGATGAGCGGGATCCACTGCGGCGCGTACATCGCCGCCTCGACGAGACGCTGCTGGGCGATGCCCGCGTCCTTCAGCGCCGCCTTTGGGTCGGCGGCCGTCTCGCCCGTGTGCGGGTGGCTGACCTTCAGCAGGTGGCTCAGCGTCGATGCCTTTGCCTCGTCCGAGCCCGCGTACCAGCTGCCGCGGTCGAGCTTTCAGCGCACCGAGCGCCTGCAGGATGCGCACGAAGAGCTGGATGCCCTCGACGCGCTCGATGCTGTCCACGGCGGCGGGTGGAGCGCGGGCGTATCGCCGCGCCGCAGCTCTGCCGTGACGATGCAGTCGATGACGCGCTGTCCCTCCTCGTTGATAAAGGAGAGCACATCCTCCGTCTGTGCGCCGCGGCACTCAGGGGTCATTGCGGTCAGGGGAGCGCACCGCTCCGATAGCGCTCGAGCACGCGGACGCGGTTCTGTTCGACCTTTTTCTGATTGCGGCGTGCGTCCTCATCCATATCCTCCGCCGCATACCGAGGATCATGCGGAAAAACCCGTCCGCCTTCTCCATGCCGAGGAGGTGCGCCTTCGCATGCTCGATGATGCCCGTCAGGCCACCCTCGGGTTCCCTGCCCGTGCGCAGGAGGACATCCTCGATCCGCTCCGCGCGAGCCGCAGGCGCAGGGCGTAGACTGTGCGAACTCCGCATCGTCCGCGTAGAGCCGCGTCCCGTGCAGGGCGGCTCTGCATCAGTGCATTGTCGTGCGTGATCTGATACGTGCTCGAACTCCAACGCCCCTTTCGCTCCACGAGGTAGAGCTTTTCATCATAGCACTCATAGGCGCGGCGCATCAGCAGCAGCCCTGCGGCAAAGACGAAGGGCGGTTCTCCTCTGCGTGCGTCTCATGGAGTACGCGAATGACATTCTTCCCCCTCTGCCGTCCCCTGTAGCCCTCGGCGAAGTGGTTCAGCTCTTGGCGGCAAGGCGGCGGCGGGAACGCTGTCCAGTCCCGCCCCGTGATGCGCGTCAGCCCCTCCGTAAAGAGGGCATCCTCCGCCTTTGCCATGAAGACGGCGATGGCGAGCTGATGAGCACGCGGAAGTCTTTGATCTCCTTTCGGTAGAACTCCTCCCAGACCTCCGGGAGCGGATAGTATTTGATATTGTCGGGCGCGCCCGTCGTGCGCTCGGTATCCGCACGCTCGTAAAGCTCGAGGCCAGCGTCGTCTCCTCCTGCCGTTCCAGCGGCTCTTGTACTCATAGTCCTCATGTGCCGTGTAGAGCGCGTCGAGTTTTTGACGATCGAGAGCAGCCTCGTCCGTGCACGGGGAAAATATCATCGAGCGTCACGGTATTGACGACGTGCACGGTGTTCGTCGCCGCATCAAAGCCCGCCGCGACCGCCGCATCCGCTGTGTCATGGAGGTCAATGGTGAAGTCGGCGCGTATGCCGCATCGAACAGCGCGTCCTCCGCCTCTGCCGCCGCGCCCGTGCGTGCGAGCTCGTCGATCAGCACCTGCTCGTCCGACGTCGGCTTCTGATCGTCTGCGCCAGAGCGAGCAGCTCCTCCTGCGGGATGCGTCCGTCCGCCTGCACAGCGCAGGGAGCAGGTCGAGCGCGCCGAGCCGCTTGTTCACGCTCGCGCTGCGTGAGGAGCCCCTGCCATCGTCGTGCGGAGCTGCGCATCGGTCTGCTCGTAGAGGAGATCGAGCACCGTGCGGCGTACATCTCGCCGTCTTGAGACGCAGCAGGGCGGCGATGAAAATGCCCTCGTGGCGCGTGACGAAGTCCCCCGCCCATGAGATCCTTTGCCGTCTCAGGCGCCGTGCGGAGCGTGTCGGTGACCTCCGTATCGGGCACCGTCGCCGTCGAGTTCTTGCGGATGATCCGCGCCGCTGTCTCGGGAGCGAGGCGCAGGAGATCGATGAGTGCCTGCTCCTGCACGGGGCCCAGCGGTGCCTGAGGAGGAGCGGCGCAACGCGCTGCCCGGCGTGGCAGACCGAGAGGACGGGCGCAACGCGGTCGGTCAGCGCACCGTCACACAGAGGGCAGCGAGCACCATCGTGCGCGCCAGATCCTCGCGGCGCAGGGTCGCCCCGTACCACGGGAAGATGCACCCCTCGTACTCCTTCTCGTCTCTGCTTCATCTGGGCGGCGGGCGCGCTCGCAGAGATCAAAGAAGCGCGTGGCTCCTCTGCGTCCACGAAATACTCTGCGGGTCAAATTTCGACGAAGTCGTCGAGCTCCCCGCAGAATGTAGAAACTGTCTCACGACAAAGGGAGATAGCAGGCGATCTTTTTCCATATCCTCTGCACTGAGCTCCCGCGTCCGTGATGCCGAGGAGGACGCGCTTGGCGACGCCCGCTCGGCCGCGCCGTCCTGCAGGGCGTGCAGGAAGTACGAGACGAGGAGGACGGAGTGCGGACGCCCTCGATGATCTCCTCCATGGCGGCGATGAGATCCTTTACATCGTGCAGTCCTTGCTCCACAGCCCGACCATCGCCTCGACATTGTCCGCGCTGTGGACGAAGGCATCTCCTCCGCAGGATCGCGCAGCACGCGCATGATGAGCGCGAGGAGCTTCTTGTCCACGCGCTCGCTGTCCGCGTACCGATGCCGATGGTCGTCGCGATGGCGCGGCGCACGGACGAGAAACGGATGAGGCTGTGCTCCTCGATCAGCCCCATGATGTGATTTAGTGCTCTGCCGCGCCGCAGTCCATCGTCTCGCAGATCGCCTGCCGCGCCCCCTCCTGCAGTTTTCCCGCGAGGAGGAGCTTGCCGACGAGTTCTACGAGCTCCGTATTGCGTGCCTTGAAGATGGCGCGAACACATCGCAGGTGAGATCTCGTGTTCTCGCTGAGCAGCATCCCACGGATGGTGGAGAGGACTTTCCTCATCGCCGCGGTCAATCCACACAGCGACCCGCTCGGGCACAAGGAAAGCTGCGCCGTACTTTTTCCACATCGTAGGCGCCGCGCAGAGCTGCGGCACGGTCAGTCCGGGAGAAACGCTGGCGAATCAGCCGTTCCACCAGCGTCCAGATGCGCCCGACGTGCTGATGATAGTCGTGCGAGCGGATGAGCCGACGCGCATAAGCGGTTCGTGTGGGATAGTCGGCGAGATTGTGCGCGATAGCGACGTGACATCCTTCCGCGCGCTTCGCCCACTGCGAGGTCAAAGGCGGTAGAGCGCGGGCGCGGGACATCATCGTCCACCGCACAGACCACGTCCTTCTTGTTGCGGCGGAAATTCGTCACAACGACATCCCAGTCATAGTCGGCTCGCCCTTTGTCTGTCCATACGGAAAAGAGTGTAATTCAGCAGTTTTTGGCTCTCGTTTATCTGAAGCGCGGGCATCGCCGCCTTTAGCTCCGCCAGAAGGGCGGCCATGTCCTCATCGCCCAGATACCAGTTGATCATCGTGTCCTCCGGTTAGTATATAGCATGATGCAGTCGCTCCAGCGAACCTTAGTGAAGCAGGTGAGAAAGTGCGGTCTGCTGTGGACTTCTTTCGTTCAAGCGAAGCGCGTTTGAAGGCCACAGGTATTTAGGCAGATAAGCGCACGATCACTTGCGCAACGAGGTGTTCGCGTGAGCGCCGCATCATCGGATGAACACATCATCCTCCGTTGAGCCGTTTCTCACCACATGCGTCCCGCGAGCATCGTGCAGGCGCACAAACGTGATCTCATCGTTCTCCAGCGTGATGGGCGTATCGCACGTCTCGCCGAGCTCCCTCCCATTCACGAAAAATGCGGCAGATGCCGTCCTCAAACGACGCCGCGCATTCTCAATCGCCGCCGCCGCACCTGCACCCGCCCGCGATAGTCAACGCCAAAGCCGACCTTGCCGACCGTGCTCGCATCCGCGATCTCCGCGTCGTCAGATACGAGCGCCGTCTCGCCAGCTCCACACGCGCGTTGAACCGCGTGACCTCCGCCGTCACAAACGCATCGATCAGCTCGCGCCGATATCGTGCACCGTACCGATCTCGTACGGGCGCGTCTCGATGGCATTCCTGCGCTTGCCGATGCGCTTTTACATTCACCTGTACCTGCATAACCCCGCTTTTCGTATCGAAAAGACACACATCTTATCTTTAGTGAAGCACTGATACTGGTACAACCATCTTGACGCATCTGCCCGCACTTTCGGCGGAAAATCCTCCACAGAGCACCACTCTGCGTCCGGTTTTCCACCTCGTTCGGACGAAAAATCTCACGCCAATCTGGCAGACCTCATTTTATCAGTGTTTCCTCACATATAGTATAGTTGAAGTTGATTCATACAACAAGAAGGACATTTGTTTTCAATGCCTTATAGCGGATGATGTATACCATCAATAAAAATTGATTTTGGATTAAGCGATTTTACGATAATATTGTTAGGAGGAGAAAGAAGGAGCTTTAGAAAAGGGGCATTTGGTTCAGGTGCTGTCTCGTGTAGCCGTTGTGGACATCGCTCGGGAATAATATGAATCCTTCGCGATGTGAAAACGATTTTGGTTTTGTCCAGTAGACTTCGTTTTACGCGTTGTCGAAGTGGACAGTCTCAAGGAGTGATCAGATATGGCAACTTCTGTACAAGCTATTTCTGCGCAGAGTCCTGCAACACAAAGTGCAAACATGACGAAACCTACAAAAGGATAATGCTCGCGCCAGGGCACTCATTCGATTGGCGCGATTGGCTCTGCCGCGTCTGCGAACCGTCGGAGAATGCGAAGAATCACTTGAAGGCGGGCGCAGACGTACAAAGCACAACCACTTGGCGCGGAAGATGGAACAGCTCCGGCGACGAAAGGAGCGGAGCCTGATAGTGACGAGGAAATGACAATGTCCTCCGACCAAAACGTGAGAAATGGAAGTGCAGAGCCTGAAAGCTGAGAGGCAAACGGTTCAGGCGCAAATCAATCATGCTGGCGATTCTGGATCAAAAAGTGCGGCACTTCAGCAACAGCTGCGCCAACTTGAAGCGGTATCCAGCGAAAGGATTCCGCTGGCTACCGTCAGTCGCATGCGCACTCACTGGCAACATAAACATGATATTGTATAAAAAGAGGTCAACTTCTCCACAAAGATTTTAGGGATAGCGCTGATAAATTCAACACAATCGTCTTGACGTATCTCCCGCACGTGCGGCGAAAAATTCTACGCTAAACGGAGAGACTGCTTTATCAGCGATTCCATTAGTCAAACGATTTACGGGAGTACCGCGCAGGCTGAGCCTTCGTGCGGTGCTCCTTTATCGTTGAGCGAGGAGCGCCTTGATATTTCCTGCCTTGACAATATTCGCCCCAATGCATACTATGATAGTAGCGTAAGAGGAGGAATCGAATCAGTGAGCATCATCAAGAAGGACATTCCTGCGGGAGTACAATATACTGATTCAAAAACTCCGCCTGATCGACGATACGTTTTTCAACGTATGCTTTGATAACTATACCGAGGGATGCAGCTCCTGTCGCTATCTCTTTCGATCGAGACGATCTCGTTGTTCGGCGCGTCGTTACCCAGCAGAGTGCGGACAATCTCACGGACGCGGGTGCGTTTTGACGTACTGCGCAGAGGGACAGCGAGGGAAAACTCTACGACCGCGAAGTCCAGCGGGCAAAACGAGGCCGCAGCTGCGCGTCGGGCGCGCTACAACAGCAGCATGATGGACTCGCGCGCGCTGGCAAAAAGGAGCGAGTTCGCGGCACTTCCGGAGACACGTGATCTTCATCACGGAAAACGACATCTATCAAGCAGGATGCCCGTTGTATCACGTCGAGCGGATCAGTTCAAGAAACGCAGCGTCCATTCGATGATGGGGCGCATATCCTCTACGTCAACGGAGCGAACTGAGACGACACACCGCCTCGGGCGGCTGATGCGTGACTTTTTCTGTGAGCGCCGGAAACAGATGAATTATGTGGAACTTTGCGAAACGAGCCGATTACTTAAGGCAGAAGCAGAGGGGTCCGTCCATGTGTGAACTGATGGAAAAATTTGGCGAAAAGAAATGGAAGAGGGTAGCGCCGAAGGTCAGTCGAGTCGGCGCGTCGGACGGCAACGCATTGCTTGCGCTGGGGAAGCTTACGCTCTTCAGATCGCTGAGAGGCAACAGAACTGTCACAGGAAGAGGTAAAAACGATTGGTCGACGCGTAGCGTAAGGAGCAGAACACGATGCGCTCATGCTGCCCATACCGCCCGGGAACTGTCGATTTCTGAGATAACATTGTCGAAATGATCCGTATATTTACCACTCACGGAGTACCGCATGAGGCTGAGGCCCCCGTGCGAGTGCTCTTTTTAACGAGCAAAATGTTCACGCACCTAGCATGACCATAAAGCAATAATGAGAACCTCGCGTAAGATGCGTCATATATGAATTGAGAATATCATTCGATTGTGAAAATTGCCCAAAACTGTGATATTACTCACATTCTAGGGACAAGGATTATAGTAACATAGAACCTATGTAATGTGTTTTTCTGTGTCAAGGAAGCACTGATAAATCCAGCGATTCCTAAACAGAACAGCGGAGGGTGAAGGCGTGAGCAGTATCTTTCAAAAATTCAAGTATCTGATTCCTCACGTCGACTTCTGCGGATGGTCATCAGGAGACGCGCGAGGGCGGCGTACATGGGAAAACATGTACCGTGATCGCTGGTCATTTGACAAGACCGTACGCACGACGCATGGAGTCAACTGCACGGGCTCGGCAGCTGGAACGTCCACGTCAAGAACGGGATCGTGGCGTGGAGAATCAGGCAACGGACTACCCGGAGACGGCGCCCGATATGCCGGACTTGCCGCGCGGCTGTCCGCGTGATCGACGTTCTCGTGGTATCTCTACAGTCCGCACCGCGTGAAGTTCCCGTACCTGCGCGGCGAGCTCGCGGCGCTCTGGCGTGGCGCGCGCGCGTCGCACGCGCGAACGCATACGAGGCGTGGAAGAGCATCGCCTCGGATCCCGTGAAGCAGATACAAAGAGTACCGCGGCATGGGCCGGCTTTTGTGCGCTCCAACTGGGAGGAGGTCAGCGAGCTGATCGCCGCCTCGTGCTCTACACGGCGTATACCCATGGCTCCTGACCGCATCTTCGGTTTCTCCGTTATCCCGGCGATGTCGATGCTGAGCTATGCGCGGGCATCCGTTTCGTCCGAGCCGTGATGGGCGGCGTAGGGCTCTCGTTCTACGACTGGTACGCCGACCTCCCCGCCTGCGAGAGTCCGCGGTGATCTGGGGCGAGCAGACGGACGTGCGCTGAGTCGAGCGACTGGTACAACGCGGGCTACCTCATCACATGGGGCTCGAACGTGCCGCTGACGCGTACGCCGGACGCACACTTTATGTCCGAGGTACGCTACAAGGACGAAGGTCGTCTCCATCGCACCCGACTACGCCGAGTCGTCGATGTTCGCGGACACGTGGATCCGCTGAAGGTCGGCAGTGACTCGCCCTCGCCATGGCGATGGGACACGTGATCCTGAAGGAATACTACGTCGACAAGACCGTTCCGTTCTTCCTGAGTACACGCGGAAATACACGGACTTCCTGTTCCTCGTGCGCGTCGAAAAGCGCGGACGGCACGTATATCGCGGACGCATGCTCTCCTCGCGCGACATGGGACGCGACGAGAAGCACGCTGATTTCCGCTACTACGTCGTGGACGCGATAAAACGGGCGAGATCGTCATCCCGGACGGCACACTCGCCGAGCGCTGGAGCGATCGGGAGAAATGGAACATCCGCGAGGAGAACCGCGACACGGGCGCGGAGATCTGCCCGCGTCTCCGTCTCGATGACAAGACCGGGACAGTGGAGGTCGAGCTGCCGGCACTTTTGGCAACGACCGCGAAAGCGCACGCTGACGCGCGCACTCCCGTGCGCAGCATCCAGACCGCAGACGGCGAGGTGTCTCGTCACGACGGTCTACGATCTGACGCTCGCGAACTACGCGATAGACCGCGGCATCGGCGGTGAGATGGGGCTCCTATGAGGACGACACGCCCTATACGCCCCGCATGGCAGGAGAAGTACACGAGTATCGCGCCCGCGCTCGTCATCAAGATGGCGCGCGAGATCGCAGACAACGCGATCAAGACGAACGGGCGCACGATGATCATCATGGGCGGCGGCATCGACCACCGGTTCCACGCCGACATCGTCTCACCGCACGATCATCAATCTCCCGCTCTTTACGGGCTGCGAGGGACGCAACGGCGGCGGCTGGGCACACTACGTCGGGCAGGAGAAGCTCCGTCCGAACGAGGGTTGGGCGCGCATCATGTCGGGCTCCGACTGGCAGTCGCCGAAGATGCTGAACCCACGTCGTTCTACTCATTTCGCGACCGATCAGCGGCGCAGCGACGAGATCCAGACGGACGCGCTCGCGGCGGCAAACGAGACGGCACGCTATACGCATCCGGCGGACTACGCCCTGCTCGCGGCACGTTCGCGGCTGGGCACCCGCTCATCGACGTTCAACCGCGGCTCGAACCAGATCGCCGCAGACGCAAAGACGGCGGGCTACGAGGGCGCGGACGGCATCAAGCAGTATGTCGGAAGAGCCTGAGCGACGGCAGCCTCGACTTTGCATGGCGGGACCCCGATGCACCTGCAGAACTTCCGCGCAACCTCTCTTGTCTGGCGCTGCAACCTCCTCGGCTCGTCCGCGAAGGGCAACGACTACTTCCTGAAGTATCTCCTCGGCACGGAGAACAGCATCTTCCAGAGGAGGATGCCGCCGTCCGTCCGCAGGAGGAGTCAAGTGGCGTGAGAAGGCAGAGCCGAAAAAGCTGGGCGGTGCGCTCGACGGCAAGCTCGACCTCCTCGTCGCGCTCGATTTCCGCATGGCGGGCAACGCGCTCTACTCCGACGTCGTCCCTGCCGACGGCGACGTGGTACGAGAAGTACCGACCTTCCTCGACGGATATGCACCCTTCGTCCATCCGTTCCAGCCGGCGGTCGATCCGCTCTGGGAGTCGCGGACGGACTGGGACATCTACCGCACGCTCGCACAGGCGGTCTCCGCCGTCGCGAAGGACGCGGATCTCACTCCATACACGAACATCGCCGCGACCCCGCTCGGGCACGACAGCGAGGCAGAGCTCGCACAGCCGGACGGCGTCGTGCGCGACCGGAAAAAGGGCGAGTGCGAGCCGATTCCGGCAAGACGATGCCGAACATCGCCGCGAATACGATCGACTCACACGAAACTCTAGAGAAGTGGATCGCGCTCACCCTACATGCGGGCGGCAAAACGGCGAGCCACGGCAATACGTGGGACGCGGCGGAGGACTACGAGGGAAATCCGCCAGCGCAACGGCATCATCGACAACAAGGACTATGTGTCCGGCGGCGCCTCGATCTGACGAGGCACGGCAGGCGATCGACGCCGTGCTCGGCATGTCGCCGACGACCTGCGGCAGGACGGCTGTCCGCGCATGGGCGGCGGTCGCAGCAGCACGGGACCTTTCGAACTCACGAAGCTCGCGAAGGATCGCGAGGAGAGCGCTTTACCTACGATCAGGTCATCGCGCAGCCCGCGTGAGACGATCACAGCGCCGACCTTACAGGCAGCAATCAGAACCGCCGCTACGCCCTTTTACGAACAACGTGGAGGAGCTGATTCCGTTCCGCACGCCGACGGGACGCCAGCATTTCTACATGGATCACGAGGTCATGCGTGAGTTCGGCGAGGCCGGCGGTCTACCGCCCGATCCCTCGATTTCCGCCCGATGAATAAGTCGCTGAACGCATCTCGCAGAAGGAGATCACGCTGAAGCATCTCACGCCGCACAACAAGTGGAGCACGCACAGCATGTACTTCGATGCGCAGCAGATGCTCACGATGTTCCGCGGCGGACAGAGCGTCTGGATGAGCGAGAGAAGGACGCGGCCGAGATCGGCGTAAAGGACAACGACTGGATCGAGCTTTACAACCGCAGCGTCGTCGCCTGCGCGCGTCGTCGTCTCGCCGCGCATTCCGCAGGGCGCAGTATTTATGCACCACGCGCAGGATCGCCACATCAAGTGCCGGGTTCGAAGCCTTTCCGGGACGCGCGGGGACGCACAACACCCCGACGCACATTCACATGAAGCCCACCCACCTCATCGGCGGCTAGCGGGCAGCTCAGCCAGCGGATTTAACTACACTACCGACGGGCAAACCAGCGCGACTCGTATGTCGTCGTGCGCGGCGCATGGAGGAGGTAGATTGGCTTGAAGATTAAAGCACAGATCGCGATGGTCATGAATCTCGGACAAGTGCATTGGCTGTCATACGTGCTCCATCCTGTGCAAGAACGTCTGGACGAACCGGCGCGGCGCGGAGCATATGTATTTCAACAACGTCGAGACAAAAACCCGGCATCGGCTACCCGAAGCAGTGGGAGAATCAGGAAAAATGGAAGGGCGGCTGGGAGCTGAAGACGGTGAGCTGAGCCTCGAGACCGGCGGCAAGATCTCGCGCCTCGCGAAGCTTTTACCATCCGCAAAGAGCCTGAGATGGACGACTACTATGAGCCGTGGACGTCACGACTATGAGACGCTGATCCACGAAGCGGCGCAACCACCAGCCCGTGGCGCTCCGCGCTCGCTCATCACGCAGAAGCGCATGGAGATCAAATGTACTCGAACTGGGAGGACGACCTCGCCGACGGACAGTCCGCACGCAAGGACTACAACCTCGGCAAGATCGGACAGGAGATCACGCTTGAGTTCCACGACATCTTCATAGAAGCATCTGCCGCGTCTCTGCAACCACCGCCTCAACCCTGCCTGCGTCGCGGCGTGCCCCTCGGGCGCGATCTACAAGCGCGACGAGGACGGCGTGGTGCTGATCTCGCAGGACGGGTCGCCGCGGCTGGCGTCACTGCGTCCCCGCGCTCCGTACAAGAAGATCTACTACAACTGGGAGACGAACAAGGCGGAGAAGTGCGTATTCTGCTTCCCGCGTCTGGAGAACGTGCCTGCCGACCGTGCGCAGCGCGACGGGCGGCAGCCGGACGCACGCGCTACCTCGGCGTGCTGCTCTACGATGCGGACAGCGTGAAGGCGGCGGCATCGACCCCCGACCCGCTGACATCTTACAAGGCGTACCTCCGATGCGCTCTGCGATCCGAACGACCCCGCAACGGTGAAGGCAGCGCAGGAGGCGGGCATCCCTGACCGTTGATCCGCGCGGCACAGAACTCGCCCCTCGTATCGGCTCTCGCCGAGTGGCAGCTCGCGTTCCCGCTCCATCCGGAGTACCGCACGCTGCCGAACATCTGGTATGTCCTCGCCCCTCAGCCCGATTGCACGGCGCGTCGAGGAGAAGGTATTCTTCCCCGGTGCGGCAGAGATGCGCATCCCGTCGCCTACTCGCCCGAGCTCCTGACGGCGGGCGACACGGCGGCGATCGACGCGTCCGGCGTGTTGCTCGGAGCTGCGCACCCACATGCGCACAGCAGACGGGCGACTCCGCGGGCTCACGCATGATGCGGAGACCCACGAGGCATCGTACCGCCTGCTCGGCGTCGCAAAAACGCCGTGATCGGTTCAACATCCCCGCAGGTGTGCAGGAGGTATCTGCAGGATAAACTGCGCGAGGCTACGGCGGCGGGCTATGCCTGTCCTGGGTGCTGATGATGGAGACAAACAGCATTCAGAAAAGGAGCTGCTCCTCACTCCTATCTCTTTGAGTACCCCTCCAAGCGAATGGTGGGGAGATGTGAAGGAGTATGCCGAGGCGCATACCGTCGCGCGTCCGCAGTCGCGCGAGGTGCTCGAGGAGTTCTTTGACTACGTGGAGGAAAGCGACCCGAAGGAGTGAGGACGCATACGTGCGCGCCTTCGACTTTCGTGCAGACACGAACCTCTACCTCACGACGCCAACCGCACCGATTTTCGGCAAGCAGTCCGAGGAGCTGCTCGCGCCTAGCAGCTCTTCCTCGATGCGGGCTATGACCTCGACCATGAGCTGCCCGGACTACCGCCCGCGTCCTCGAGCTCGCGGCGGCCGTGCCCGAGGAGCGTGCGGCGCACATCCTCGCCGCGGTGCGTCCGGTTGGAGCTCCTGCGTGACCGTCTGATCGAGGCGGCGTCTCTACGCGTTTCTGCCGATGTCGTCCCCACGGGGGCGGCGCATCTGAAGGGAGGACGGCACCCTGCAGCAGTTTGTCTGGGGCGCTCCCCACATTGCGTTCACGTTCTCATCGTAGGGACGATCGTGCGCTACACCGTCTTTTTGAGCGGAACTGGACGACGAAGTCCAGCCAGTTCCTCACGAGGGAAACCTCCCGCTCGCAGGGCGCTCTCCATGCCCCACCTCGGCCTCGTCACGCACTCGGCGGACATCATCGGTGTGCTCATCCCGAAGGCGGCGACGGAGGCGGTGGGCATCAACGAGCACCTCTATCACATGATCGCACTCGGCGGCGGTACGCCTGCGGGGATCTCTTCTTCCTCGGCTTCATCCTCCTGCTCGGCCGCCGCTCGGCACCGCGACCGCATGGCGGTGAACACGTCGTCGATGGATCGTTTTCCTCTACTTCTTCCTCTTCCTTGCCATCTTCACGGGCTGTGCGGCGACGGAGCCTCAACGCTTTGAGGGCGGGTTTGACTACCGCGAGACCATCGCGCCGTGGTTCCCGCTCCGTCCTGACGTTCAGCCCCCGATATCTCCTACATGGAGAACGTGCCGCCTCATGTTCCGCCTGCACATGCTCGCGTGGATGTCGGTCGCGATACTCTTCCCGTTCACGCGCCTCGTCACCGCCTCAGCGCACCGTTTGAGTGCACTCATGGCGCGCCCGATCATCTATCGGAAAAGTAACGCACTGCCGTAGTATACCCTGAAAGCCTCGCATCATCGGATGCGGGGGCTAGGAGCGCGGTCGGCATGGTGTAGACTTTTTCCTCCGAACGAGGTGGAAAAATTGGACGCAGAGCACCACAAGCCGAATGTATCCATACTTCCTTTGATTGTCGTTTGTGCGCAGAGTGTGGTATAATGGCAGAACGGAGGGATGTCAATCGCGTGGTGTTTTTATGAGACGGCAGATGGCACCCGCCCCGTTGCGGATTTCTTAGATGCTCGATGCGAAGATGTACGCGAAGGTCGCACGGTCGATCGATTGCTCGAGTGTATGGGAAATGAACCCGCGCCCCACACTCAAAGGAGCTCGCAGACGGCATCATGGAGCTGCGCATCACCTTCGGCGGAAATATCACACGCGTGCTGTATTTTTCGTTGTCGGCAATACGGCGGTTTTGACGACTGCCTTTTGTGAAAAAGACACAGCGTACGCCGCCGCAGGAGATTGTGCGGCACAGATGTATCGGGACGACCATCAAAGGAGACATGCACGATGAGGAACCTCTGCAGACTATCATAGAGAAAAAGATGAAAGATCCCGCGTATAAAAGAATACGATGCACTTGAGGAATGGTTTCAAGAAGAACTGGCGGCGCAGAGCCGTTCGAACGACGCCGCCTGTGATGCAGCAGACCTCACAGACGCACACGCAGCGATGCGCTCGCTATAGAACATGGCGCATGGAGAATTTCGCCTCGTTGACCAAAGGCATAGAAGCCGATATAATAGAGAGACACGTATAGAGAGGAAAGGGTGGAATGTGCGATGGGAGAGCCAAATGCTGATGAGCTGATCCGCACGACGCTCGATCGGCGGACGGAGGAGCTGCGTGCGACGCTCGCAGCCGATCTCGAGACCGCGTGGAAGCACGGCGTGGAGGCCGGCAAGGCGGGAGGGATTCGCCGAGGCGAGTTCCGCGGGACGCAAGCAGGGCGTCATCCGTGTGGCGATGAACTGCCTCGCGTGCGGACTTGATACGGCGGTCGTCGCTAAGGCGGCGGAGCTGCCCGGAGCCGATCATCAAGAAGCTCGCGCAGGACAACGGCATCGAGATCGCGTAAGAGATGCGCGGCGGATGCTTGAGGAAATATCGATGATTTGATGCGGCAGCACGCCGCATCTTTTTTGCGTATGACAAGAGCATAGCGCGCAGCAATGGAGCTGCTGCAGGGAACAAAACAGGCGGCAGCAACCTTTTTTACTTGCAGCTGACAGAAAGCGAGAGAGATAAATTTTGATTTGGAATAAGCTAAAAATTTTTCTTGACTTACGTGGTGATATTGCTTCGACTACAAGAAATTACGGAGCGGGTCGCGCTGTATCCGATTACGGGGACGAATCTCAGCGTTTTGATACTGGCGATCTTTATTGCCTCATCGGTCTCAATATGAATAGTACGGCGGTCGTTATCGGAGCGATGCTGATCTCGCCGCTGATGGGGGCGATCCTTGGGATTGGCTATGGGCTTGCCCGTTATGACAGCGCATATATACGTTCCGGTGCAGGTAATCTGTTCACCCGCGTGCTTATTTCAGTTGCTGCATCGACGCTTTATTTTTGCCTCACGCCGATCGATGCCCCCTCTTCGGAGCTGCTTGCACGGACATCGCCGACCATCTGGGATGCTGCAATCGCCGTCTTTGGCGGCTTGGCAGGGAATCATCGGCGTAACACGCAAAGAGGGCGGGAATGTCAGTCCCCGGTGTTGCGATTGCAACGGCTCCTGATGCCTCCCTCTGCAACCGCAGGATATAGTGATTGCTGCGGGAGTAGCGGCGTACGCTGTTGGGCACTCCATCTGTTCTTCATCAATAGCTTCTTTATCTGTCTGACTGCATTTGTTGTCCTGAAACTCATTGGACATCCCATCGAAGATTGAGCGGGACTCGTAGAATTTTTCAAGACAAAAAGATATCTGATGGTCTTAGGCCATCCTTGTCGCGCTGCCCAGCTGTTTCGCAGCGTATCAGAGCGTGCAGGAAAATCTGGAGAACGAGCAGGCGCAAAATATTTTTGAGAGAATTTCAAAACACCTCCGCACACTGCCATCTCCATACCTGATAACGAGAAAACGCCGACGGTTTTACAATCGCTAGAATATCGAGGACGATCTTGTGGAATTGGCGGAGAAATTGCATCAGACACAGCTCAAACCGTTTCACTAGAAATCTTTTCTTCGGAAGACCGTGAAGAAATGGAGGCAGATCGATCAGAGACTCAGTGAGACAGGAAAAAGTGCTATTCCCTCTGTTCAGGAGCAGCAGACCGTGACCGCACTCAAATCTGCCCGCGAGGAAGGGAGAAGCAAGGAATGCACATATTGGACTGGAATCGTGAGGCGCGCATCGTTTTTCCCGGAGATCTCCGCATCGCCGTCGGGAGGTACGCGAACCTGCCGGAACAGGAGGATACATCGACAGATCTGAAGGAAACCAGATTGCGTTTATCTATCTTAACGCCGATATGGACGAAGCGTCGCGCCATCGTCTGACCGAATGGATTTCGGACAAAGCAAAACACCGTGTAGAGGTACACTTCCTTCCTGAGACCAGTGTCTGCAGCTGGAGCAAAAGGGGTCATAGCTTTACAGGAAGCACTGATAAATTCGTGACGCATCTGTGTGCGTCGATTTGGTCGTCGCATGGATAAAGAAGCACGGTGAGGGAAGTATTTTCCTGTGATATGCACAGTATGGCATTTCCGAAGGATCCTCTGGGGCAGGCGGTCGCCGCAAATCAGTGCGAGGCGCACACCATGCGGACGGCAAGGGAACCGACGATTCAGGACATCATGCCGCATGGCATCATGGGGACGCCGACAGCGCACCGACCGCAGACAACCTGAAAGCTCACGGCGATCGACTTTTACCATCGGTATCAGGAGGACATCGCTCTCTTTGCCGAGATGGGGTTCAAGGTGTTCCGCACGTCGATTGCGTGGAGCCGCATCTACTCGAACGGGACGATGCAGAGCCGAACGAGGCGGGGCTGCAGTTCCCACGACGATCTCTTTGACGAGTGCCTGCGATACGGCATCGAGCCGCTCGTCACGATCTCGCACTACGAGACGCCGCTCCACCTCGCGAAAAACATACAATGGCTGGATGAGCCACGACCTCATCGACTTCTACGAACGCTATGTGCGCACGATCTTTACGCGCTATCGGGATAAAGTAAAATACTGGCTGACGTTCAACGAGATCAACTCCGTGCTGCACGAGCCGTTGCTCTCGGCGGCATCATGACGCCGAAGTCTGAGCTGTCACTGTCGGATCTCTATCAGGCGTGCCATCGCGAGTTCGTCGCCTCGGCACGCGCAGTCAAGATCGGGCATGAGATCATCCCGGACGCCAAGATCGGCTGCATGATCCTCGCGATGCCGACGTATCCGCTGACCCCGCGCCCGACGACATGATCGCCGTCACGCAGGGCGGAGCATTTTCAACGACTTCTTCGGCGATATGCACGTACGCGGCATGTACCCCGGCTCATATGAAGCGGTACTTCCGTGAGAACGGCATCGAGATCAGAGCGACGGAGCGGAGCTGAAGCCTCTGCGGGAGCAACACGGTGGACTTCGTCTCGTTCAGCTACTACGTCAGTATATGTGAGGGCGCGGGCGGCACGGGCGGCGGCAACATCCTCGGCGGAAGAAGAACCCGTATCTGCGGGCAAGCGAGATGGGGCTGGCAGATCGACCCCGCAGGGCTGCGGCTCGTGCTCAACCGCTTCTATGACCGCTGGCAAAAGCCGCCTTCATCGTGGAGAACGGGCTGGGCGCAAAGGACGTGCTCGTCGCGGACGGCGCGGGCGGCATGACGGTGGAGGACGACTATCGCATCGACTATCTGAACGATCATCTCGTGCAGGTGGAGGAGGCCATCGCGGACGGCGTGCCCGTCATGGGCTATACGACGTGGGGCTCGCATCGACTCGTGAGCGCATCGACCGCGCAGATGAGCAAGCGCTACGGCTTCATCTACGTCGACCGAAATGAGCGACGGGACGGGGACGCTCGCGCGGCACCGCAAGAAATCGTTCCACTGGTATAGGAACGTGATCGCGACCAATGGCGCCTGTTTACAGCGCACGGTTGAATGAGGCGCAGAGATCCCCGCCCATCGACTGCATTGAGGCACACGCGCAGCGCAAACTGTTTTGTAAAAACCACACAGCAACACCGCACAAGTGCGAAAGAAAAATTGTACGCGGACTTCACCGATCACAGGCTTCGTGATACATGAACAAAAGTCGTGCGTGCGGCGGCTGTGCCGCGCGTCAGTAGAAACTCCCCAGGGAATCGCTGCTCCAAATGAGATATCGAACGGATCAGTGCTTCCCCAGACAAAGGAGGCGCATCTATGGAAAACCCTTGGCCGCAAATCATTTTTGTCGTGATGTATATGGTGATCGTGTGGAGAAGATTCACCGCACGGTCGCTGCGATGATCGGCGCAGTGCTCGCGATGCTGCTCGGCATCCTCTCGCAGGAGGTCGCGCTGCACCATGTGGACTTTGAGACACTCGGGCTGCTCGTCGGGATGATGGTGCTGGTCGGCGTGACGAAGGAGACGGGGCTCTTTGACTACGTCGCCATCAAGGCAGCGAAATCTGCACAGGCGGAGCCGCGCCGCATCCTCGTCTCACCTCCTGCGTGATCACGGCGGTATTCTCCGCCTCTCGACAATGTGACGACGGTGCTGCTCATGGTGCCGGTGACGTTCAGCATCACAAAGATTCTGAAACTCGATCCGATGCCGTATCTGCTGACGCAGATCATCGCCTCGAACATCGGCGGAACGGCGACCCTCATCGGCGACCCGCCGAACATCATGATCGGCAGTGCGGTCAAGGAACTGACCTTCGTCATGTTCATCGAACATCTCGCACCGATCGCCATTGTCTGTATGGTGGTTGTGCTCTTTATCATGTCGATGATCTCACCGCAAGAGCCTTGTGACGACGCCGGAGCTGCAGGCAGAGCTGATGCAGATGGACGAGGCGGCAGATCACGGATCACGCCCTGCTGAAGCGTTCGCTCTTTGTGCTGGGGCTGACGATCCTCGGGTTTTTCACGCACCTTTACGCATACTGAGTCCTCGCTCATCGCTCTTTCGGGCGGCTTCTCCTGCTCCTCCTCGCGGGCGGCGAGCGAGCATCTCGTGGAAAGGCGATGCACGCGGTCGAGTGGCCGACGATCTTCTTCTTCATCGGACTCTTTATCGCGGTCGGCGGTCTGATCGAGGTCGGCATCATTGCCCAGCTCGCAGAGACGGCGGTCAATGCGACGGGCGGCGACCTGACAGCGACGTCGCTCCTCATCCCTCTGGATGAGTGCGATCATCTCGTCCATACTGGACAACATCCCGTTCGTCGCGACGATGATTCCGCTCGATTCAGAACATGGGCGCAATGGGCATCACGAATCTCGAGCCGCTCTGGTGGTCGCTCGCGCTCGGTGCGTGTCTCGGCGGCAACGGGACGCTCGTCGGCGCATCGGCGAACCTCATCGTGGCGGGAATGGCGGCAGAGCGCGGCGTACACATCAGCTTCGTCCGCTGCTTTAAGATCGGCTTTCCCGCTCATGCTGCTCACGATCGTCCTCTCGACGGGCTACGTCTACGTGCGTTATCTGCTTGAAATATAGGAAGACCGATATCTGGCACTGCATCTTAACGCATCTCGCCTCGTTAGCAAATCCTCCACAGTCTTTGCTATGCGTCCGGTCGCGCCTCAACCGGACAAAAAATCACGTCAATATGGCAGACCTCATTTTTATCAGCGATTTCTATACAAAGAAAGATTATCATTTGCAGGAAAATGAGCGTTTGCGCGAATCAAATAAATACTGAAAATTGCGGGAGACACCGGCACAGTTTCGGTGTCTCTCTTTTGACCGAGGAATGCCCTGCCTTTGTGGTTTACGCAGCCGCAGCGGAGCAGGGAGTATCATCAGGCAGGAGGGAGCTATGTTTATTCTTGCATCGGCATCGCCGCGTCGCGCGCGCATCCTGCGCCAGATCGGGGCGCAGTTCGTCTCGATCACGCCCGCCGTCGCGGAGCGGGAAAGACGAGGAACACCCGCGCGACGATGTGATCTACAATGCGCTGATGAAGGCGCGCAGGTCGCGGAGGAATATCCCCGACCACGCCGTCCTCGGGGCGGATACGGCGATTGTCCTCGGCGGCAAGTCGTTCGGCGAGCCGCGCGACGCCGAGGAGGCGCGTCACATCCTCTCCTGCTGGAAGGACGCCAGCACACGGTGTTGACGGGGGATCGCGGGTCGTGGACGGCCGCGTGGTCACGGACGCGGCGGAGACGACGGGCGCTTTCACCGATGACGCCGGCGGAGATCGCCGCATACGTTGCGACGGGCGAGCCGATGGGCGAGGCGGGGCGTATGCGATTCAGGGGCGCGCGGCCGTCTACATCGAGGAGATCCACGGCTCGTTCTCGAATGTCGTCGGGCTGCCCCTCTACGCCGTGGCAGCACTCGCGCGCACGGCGGGCGTCGTCATGGAGGCGGCGGACGATGCCGCCTCTGACCTCCGCACGGGAGCGCTGCCGCGCGAGCGGCTTCTGGCGCATGGGGCGGCGGTGCTCAGCGATGCGGAGCTCGGCCGTTCTCCTGCGGACGGGGCGTACGGAGAGAATGTCCTCGGATCTCGCGCGCGGCATCGTCGCGCAGTTTCGCGAGGAGGGGCTCGTAGCGATCCTGCGCATGCCCGCCGCCGAGTTCGCGCGCGTATCCCGGGCATCGGCGGGCAAAGGCGGCGACGGTGCTCGCCGCCCTCGAGCTCGGACGCCGCGCTCTACGCGGGGACGCGCGGGATGCCGCACCTGAACGAGGCGGCGGATGTGATGACGCTCCCTTCGGCGCGCTGTCATGCGAGCGGCGCGAGCACTTCTTCGTCCTGCCGCTCGGCAAAGAACGAGCTACTGATGCTCGCCGATGTGTCGACGGGGACGCTCACGAACGCTGGTGCACCCGCGCGAGGGTGTTCGAGCCGCGATCCGCGCGGCGCGGCGCACGTGATCGTCGCACACAGCACGCGAGCGGCGACCCCAGCCGAGCGCGGAGGATCACCGCCTCACGCGCAGCCTGTACGAGGGCGGGAAACTGCTCGGCATCCCCGTGACGGATCATGTCGTTGTCGCGCGGACGGCTTTTTCAGCTTTGCCGAGGAGGGGCTGATGGGGAACCACTGATAAAAATGAAGTCCTTCAGATTGGCGTAGATTTTTGTCCGAACAGGTGGAAAACCGGACGCAGAGTGGTGCTCTGTGGAGGATTTTCCCGCCGAAGTGCGGGCAGATGCGTCAAGATGGAGGTGCTGAATTTATCAGTGATTCCGTAATACTCACAGAAAAAGGATTTGCCGTTTTATCATCGAAATATACCGATAAAGCATAACTAACAATATGCAGCAATTTAGAGGATTATGATGAGTGACATCAAGAAAATTCTCGTCCCTGTCGATGGTTCGGTCAACGGCTGCAAGGTTGTGGATGAGGCTCTCTCGATCGCGGAAAAATGCGGTGCGGAGCTGGATTTTTGTCTCACGTCGCGAGCAACATCAACAAGGATATCCCGAGCCATATCGTCTTTGACCGCATCTGGGAGAAGCTGCCCGAGAGCCTGACGGCGCGCAAGCACGTCAAGAGCTGGGCACGTCGCCGCGCATTCTGGAACTGGGCCGAGGAGGAGAAGGCGGATCTCATCATCATGGGCAGCCGCGGTCTCGGCCTCCTCAAGCGTCTTTATCGGCAGCGTCAGCCAGAAGGTGGTGGAGGAGTCGAAGATCCCCGTCATGGTTGTTAAATAGGAGGTGCAGCCATGACGGTACGTGAGCGTTTGAGGAGCAGGAGGCGGCTCTGCTGTCGCCGCTGGCGGCGCGCAGCGTGGATGCATCGCGCAGTCATCCGATGGCGGAGTGCCCTTCGCACAAAGTTCCAACGCGACCGCGACCGCATTCTGCATTCCAAGTCCTTTCGCCGGCTGAAAGCACAAGACGCAGGTTCACATCGTGGCGGGCGACCACTACCGCACGCGCATGACGCACAGCCTTGAGGTGGCGCAGATCTCGCGCACGATCGCGCGGAGTCTGCGGCTCAACGAGGATCTGACGGAGGCGATCGCCCTCGGGCACGATGTCGGACATACGCCGTTTGGCCCATGCGGGCGAGGCGGTGATGGAGGAGATCCTCGGGCATTTTTGCCCACAACGAGCAGAGCCTGCGCATGGTGGAGATCCTAGAGCGCGGCGGGCACGGGCTGAACCTTACGGGCGCAGTGCGCGACGGCATCCTGAACCACACGGGAAAGGGGATGCCGTCGACGTTTGAAGGACGCATTGTCCGCATTGCCGACCGTATCGCCTACCTCTGCCACGACTATGACGACAGCCTGCGCGCGGGGCTCCTCACGGCGGACGATCTGCCGGCGGAGGTGCGCGACGCATTCGGCACGGATACGTCGGCGATGATCACGAGCATGGTATCGGATATGATCGTCACCCGGAGGCGCGCGGCGACGCGAGCACTCTCCCGGAGGTGCAGCACGTGATGGATGCGTTCCGCAGCTTTATGTTCGAGCACATCTACCACTCCAAAGACGCTCGGCACGAGCGCGCCCCAGGCGGGCTATGTTCTGCGCGCGCTGATGGATCACTTCACCGTGTACTTTGACACACTGCCGCACGAGCTCATCGCGCGGGCGGAGCGGTGGGGCGCGAGCAGTGCGTCGTGGACTACGGCGGGGCTGACGGACAGCTATGCCGTCGCGCTCTTTTCCGCGAGATCTACATCCCGCCCGTCGACCAGATGACCATCAAACCGATATGAGTGTTGATGTGGTGAGCCCTTCGCGAACGCTTAGTTGCGCAGTGATCGCGTTCTCGTTCGTTTCGAATACCGGCGCACTTTTAAACGCGCTTCGCTTGAACGAAAGATAGTACGCCGGGCGAGTCGCCCGCTTACTCACTTGCTTCACTAGGGTCCCGCTCAGGTGCATCACCCCTGACCGTCAGCTCCACCACAATTTACAATAAAGAAGGAGAAACCACCATGCGTGACCCGAGGATGGAGGCGTTCGCGCAGCAGGTGCGCAGGAACGGACATCCTCGCCGTCGTCTGAGCTATGTATCTCTGAAGCGCAAGGGCAACCGCTACTGGGGCTGCTGCCCGTTCCACAGCGAAAAAGACCGCATCGTTTTCCGTTGTGCCGTCAGAGGGCTTTTACTGCTTCGGCTGCCATGCGGGCGGCGATGCGTTCAAATTTCTCTCGCTCATCGAGCACATCACCCCGTTTTGAGGCGATTCCTGCGGCAGGCGGAGCAGCTCGGCATCGAGCGACCCGCACAGCGCGACGCACAGGAGAGGCGCGCCTGCGCGCTCTCGACGACCTGCGTCGCGTGAACGCGCTCGCGCGCGACTTCTTCCACAACTGCCTCACCATGACGCGCTACGGCGCGGCGGGCAAGGCATATCTCGCGGGGCGCGGCATCACGGACGAGGCAATCGAACGCTATGGCATCGGCTTTGCCCCGGATGCGTGGTCAAAGCTCTCCGATGCGTTCCGAAAGGCGCGGCGTCGCGAGCACGTCCTCGTCGATGTGGGGCTTGCCGTGCGGCGCGAGCGCGGCGACGGATCTACGACCGCTTTCGTGGGACGCGTCATCATCCCCATCGCGGATGAGCGCGGGCGCATCGTCGGCTTTGGCGGGACGTGCGCTCGGCGATGCCCGCCGAAATACCTCAATACGGCGGAGACGCCTGTCTTTAACAAAGCGAAAGCCCTCTTCGGCATGGATCGTGCCCACAGCGCGATCGCCCGCGCGGGCTATACCATCGTCGTCGAGGGTTATATGGACGCGATTGCCGCGTGGGAGGCGGGCGTTGACAACGTCGTCGCGACGCTCGGCACGTCGTTTACGAGCGACCACGCCGCCCCTGCTCCTGCGCCGCGCGCCGCGCATCGTTTTCTGCTACGACAGCGACCGCGCGGGACAGGAGGCGACCCTGCGCGCGCTCGCGGCGGTACATGGGCGCGCGGCGGAGCTGCGCGTCCTCCTCCCGCCCGACGGCAAGGATCCCGATGAGTACGTGCGCACGCACGGCGCGGATGCGTTCCGCGCCCTCGTCGAGACGGCCGTGCCCCGCGCCCGCCTTCCACCTGCGCCATATCCGCGCGCAGATGGCGGACGGCATCGAGGACAGCGTGCGGCGCTGCGCGCGATGCTGCCCGTCCTCGCGGAGCTGGATGCTGTGGAGCGCGCTGCATACGTAGCCGCACGGCGGCGGAGCTCTTTCTCGACGAGGGGGTCGTTGCCGACGCCCTGCGCCGCTGGCTGCGGCGCGGCGATGCAGCAGAGCCTGCCGCACCCGCTGCGGGCACGCCCGTACGCCGTGCGGATCGTGCCCCTGCAGCGGGCAGGGCGTCAGCTCATCGCGGCCGTGCGGCAGGATCCCGATTTTTCTCACGCAGATCACGGCGGCTGTGCCGCTCGATGCGTTCCCCGATGAATTTTCGGCACGATTTTCCGCACCGTCGCCGCGCAGATTGCGGCGGGGGCGTGATTGATGCTGGGATTTCATCGCAGCGCAGCCGACGGCGGAAAGCGCGGAGATCACACGCGCGCTGGTTGAGGCCGCCCACACCGGAGGCAGCGCGCGGGCGCGCTCACGGCATTTCGACGGGCGTATCTGACCGCCGCTCGCACAGCATACGCATCGTGCAGAAACGATGATGCAAGAAGGAAAAGCGGGCTACGTTGACGAATTAAACGAAGTGAAGCGCATTCAGGATGAGCTTGCCATCGGCACGTAGAAATAAAATGCGGGCAGATTCCTTTAGTTCTGACTCGCAGCAAACGATATAATAAAGTAATAGTAGTTATTTAGAAAAATACGAACTGAAAGGAGGGGGCAGCGTGCAGACCGCAGCATTACGAAAAGAAACGGAACAGACGGCTACGCCTGCAGAGATCATGGATCTGCTGAAGAAAGGGCAAATCGAACGGCGGGACACTCACCCGCAGTGAGCTGATGGACGCGCTCGCGCAGGACAGCGTGACCCCGACGCAATGGATGCGCTGTATCAGCGCTGCATGGATGAGGGCATCGAGATCATCGACGATGCCGATGTCGGCGCAGAGGATGACGCGGCGGATTTCGCCGATGATTTGGAGGATAAGGACGAGACGGACGCCGATGTCGATATCGACCTCTCCGTGCCCGAGGGGTTGCACCTGACGACCCCGTCCGCATGTACCTCAAGGAAATCGGGCGCGTTCCCCTGCTGACCGCAGGGAGGAGGTCGATCTCGCACGCCGCATGGAGGCGGGCGATGAGTCGGCACGCCACCGTCTGGAGGAGGCGAATCTGCGCCTCGTCGTCAGCATCGCGAGCGCTACGTCGGACGCGGCGATGTTCCTCGATCTCATCCAGGAGGGGAATCTCGGCCTCCTGAAAGGCGGTCGAGAAGTTCGACTACAGCAAGGGCTATAAATTCAGCACCTATGCGACGTGGTGGATCCGGCAGGCGATTACGCGTGCCATCGCCGACCAGGCGCGCACCATCCGCATCCCCGTGCACATGGTTGAGACGATCAATAAGTATATCCGCGTCTCGCGTCAGCTCCTGCAGGAGCTCGGCCGCGACCCGACGTTGAGGAAATCGCGCACCGCATGGGACTGAGTGTGGCGCGCGTGCGTGAGATCATGAAGATCTCGCAGGAAACCCGTGTCCCTTGAGACGCCGATCGGCGAGGAGGGAGGACACACATCTTTCCGATTTTATCGAAGACGAGGCGGCACCCGACCCCGCAGATGCGGCGTCCATGCTGCTGCTCAAAGAACAGATCTCGGAGGTGCTGACGACGCTCGCCCCGCGTGAGGCGGAGGTGCTGCGTCTGCGGTTCGGCTTGAGTGGACGGATCGCCCCGCACCCTCGAGGAGGTTGGACAGAACTTTGGCGTGACGCGTGAGCGCATCCGCCAGATCGAGGCAAAGGCTCTGCGGAAACTCAGACATCCGTACGTCTGCGCAAACTACAGGGAAATTTTGACGCGTAAGGTGGGAGAGCCTACCCAACATCGACAGGAGGACAGCCCTATGCCAGAGGGGACGGAGCAAAGAAAGCGCCGAGCACCGACATCATTGAGCGACTGCTTGCCAGGGAAGAAGAACGGTGGGTCGCTGCTTTTGGTGAGGCTCATCGACGCGCTGCAAAAACAGGATATGTCCCCGACGAGATGGACGATATGTACCAACGCTTCAGCGATGAGGGCGTGGAGATTGTCGATGATGTGGCGGCGGCGGAGACGCGGCAGACGATGATGGCCCGACAAGGAGGAGGAGGTCAGATCGACCTCTCCGTGCCCGAGGGCATCTCACTGGACGACCCGTCCGTATGTATTTGAAGGAAATCGGACACGTCCCCCTCCTCACGGCAGAGGAGGAGGTCGCCCTCGCTCAGCGCATGGAGGCGGGCGACGAGGAAGCGCGGCATCGTCTGGAGGAGGCGAATCTGCGCCTCGTCGTCAGCATCGCGAAGCGCTACGTCGGACGCGGCATGCTCTTTCTCGATCTCATTCAGGAGGGGAATCTCGGCCTCCTGAAGGCGGTCGAGAAATTCGACTCAGCAAGGGCTATAAATTCAGCACGTATGCGACGTGGTGGATCCGGCAGGCGATTACGCGTGCCATCGCCGACCAGGCGCGCACCATCCGCATCCCCGTGCACATGGTCGAGACGATCAACAAGCTCGTGCGCATCTCGCGCCAGCTCCGCAGGAGCTCGGCGTGACCCGCGCCCCGAGGAGATCGCAAAGAGATGGGCATCAGCGTTGCACGCGTCCACGAGATCACGAAGATCGCGCAGGAACCCGTGTCGCTTGAGACGCCGATCGGCGAGGAGGAGGACTCCCACCTCGGCGACTTCATCGAGGACGAGGGCGGCACCCGCACCGGCGGAGGCGGCATCGTTCATGCGCCTGCAGGGAGCAGCTTGAGGAGGTCTTGGAGACACTGACCGACCGCGAGAAGAATGTCCTGCGCCTGCGCTTTCGGCTGAGGGACGGGCGCTCGCGCACACTGGAGGAGGTCAGGCAGAGCTTCGGCGTGACGCGCGAGCGCATCCGCCAGATCGAGGCAAAAGGCGCTGCGCAAACTCCGCCATCGAGCCGCAGCAAGGTGTTGCGGGACTTCCTGAGTAGGAAATGGGGTAACTGACAGTGGAGGATGGGCTGAAGACGATAAGCAGACATAGGGCTTCGTATTGGTTTGTCTTCAATTCAGTGATATACTTGAATTGCGCTCAGTGTACGCCAATTGGATTTCGCGCTCGCGCTCTGGCGCACAAACACGAGCGATCGAGGACTGGCGGTGTAAATGGTCGGACGAGGCATGGGTTCGACTGGGTGTGGGTGACATTGCGCGATCAATTTTGGTGGGTGGTGGGTGGGTGGGTTTTGGGGTTGTGGGTTCGTTTTCTTCGGATTTTCTTGGTTGTTGTGAAAGGCGTTTTTAGGTCTCTGCGGTACAACATTTTTCTTGACAGCGGGGCATACAGCCTTTATAATACGCTTGTCTGACACATTCCTCGATAGCTCAGTCGGTAGAGCGTCTGACTGTTAATCAGAATGTCACTGGTTCGAGTCCAGTTCGAGGCCATTTGAATCTTTTGGAGTGTAACGGAGAGGTTACACTCCTTTCTTATATTTATTTGCGGGGATGTGCCCCGCGCGTGAAAACTGACAAGGAGGGTGGCTATGCGAGCTCGATGCGCGGCTGGCGGCGATTGCGGCGCTTGTTCCGCACGGAACGACACTGGCGGACATCGGCGCAGACCATGCCTACCTCGCAGCGACGCTCGTCCTGCACGGGCATGCGCCGCGTGCGGTCGTCGGTGATCTCAGCGCGGGGCGCATGCGAGGCGGCGCGGCGGACGGTCGGCGCACAGCGGCTCGCACAGCAGATTGACGTGCGGCAGACGGGCTCTCCGTCCTCCTGCCGGGCGAGGCAGAGAGCATCGTCATCGCGGGCATGGGCGGCGCGCTCATCGCCGATATCCTTGCGGGGGCACAGGACATCCTCGGGGACGTCGGGACGCTCGTCCTCCAGCCGATGAACGGTGCGGAGAAGTTTGCGCCGCTGGCTCTATGCGCGATGACTGGACGATCGAGAGAGACGCTTGCCCGTGCGGGCGGGCATCTCTGTGAGATCATCCGTGCCGTGCATGGACACACGGAGATGCCCGATGAGGCACTGCTCCACATCGGCACACAGCTCGTTCAGCAGCGTGACCCGCTCCTCGGCGAGCACATCGCGCGCAAGGCGGCACGGCTCGCCCGTGCAGCAGAAGGGGCATGGAGGGGAGCGCGGAGGCGCGCCGGAGTGCGGAGTACCGCGAAACAGTGTCACTCTTGGCGGCGCTAGCGGACACTGCAGGCGCTCATCCATGCGGATCGACGAACACCCCTAAGCCCCCGTCGAAACAGAGGAGAAACCGAGCGCTCCCCAAGCCTCCCTTATCGGAACAGGGGAGAAACCGAGCGTTTCTCAGCCTCCCCGTCGCAACGGGGGAGGGGACCACTGCGGTGGTGGGGGCGCCTTGAGAGAGCCGTCAACGGACATCGAAAAAACAACAGCGCAGCGCATCAAAAGAACGCACATCATTTTCGAACTCCCCCATCGAAAACCCAACGCATCTAAAAGGAGGTCGCCTATGCTCAGCTGTCAGGTCGTCATGAACGCCCTCGAACGCATTTCGCCCCACGCCATCTGGCGGAGGACTGGGACAACACAGGACCGCTTGTCGGCAGCTTTTCACAGAAGGTGGAGCGCATCCTCGTCGCGCTCGACGTGGACGGCACCGTCGTCGCCGAGGCGATCGAACGCAGCGCGGACATGATCGTCGCGCATCATCCGCGATCTTTCGCGGCATGAAGCAGCTGCGCACCGACCTCCCGCTCGGACGGCGGCTCGCCGCGCTCCTCACGCAGCATCGCCGTCGCGGCGGCGCATACGAACCTCGACATCACGCGCGGCGGCGTGAACGACGTCCTCGCAGAGCGTCTGGGGCTGGAGAAGCTCAGCACCTTCATCACGACCGCGCAGGCGGATGGCAGCGCGGAGAGCCTCGGGCGCATCGGCACGCTCCCGCCCCCCGTCGCCATCGACGACTTTGCCCATAGTGTACGCGAGCGGCTCGGCGTCTCCCACGTGCGCCTCGTACGTGCCGCAGACCGTCCCGTCCGGCGCGTGGCCGTTGTCGGCGGTGCGGGCGCGGAGTTCATCGACACAGCCGCGCGGCGCGGCGCAGATGTCTACCTCACGGGAGATGTCAAGTACCACGAGGCACAGCCGCCGCCGAGCAGGGCATGCACCTCATCGACGCGGGGGCATTTCGGCACGGAGCGCTCGTCCTCCCGTCCTCGCCGACCTCCTGCGCGCGGAGCTCGCGGCGGAGCACGGGACGGTGGAGATCCTCGTGACCGAGACACAGCGCGACGTATTCGACGTCATTATATAGGAAAGGGAATCTATGGAGCAGAAGCATATCCGCAATTTTTCCATCATCGCCCACATCGACCATGGAAAATCCACCATTGCCGACCGCCCTCATCGAGTACACGGGGACACTCAGTGAGCGCGAGATGGAGGCGCGAGGTGCTCGACAGCATGGATCTCGAGCGCGAGCGCGGCATCACCATCAAGGCACAGACCGTGCGGCTCGACTATCGCGGCGAGGACGGGGAACTGTACGAGCTGAACCTCATCGACACACCCGGGACACGTCGACTTCAACTACGAGGTCTGCGCAGCCTTGCCGCGTGCGAGGGCGCACTCCTCGTTGTCGACGCGGCGCAGGGCGTGGAGGCGCAGACCCTGGCGAACGTCTACCTCGCGCTCGAGCACGACCTCGAGATCGTGCCCGTCATCAACAAAAATCGACCTGCCGAGTGCCGAGCCGAGCGTGTCAAGGAGGAAATCGAGGACAGCATCGGTCTCGACACGAGTGCCGCCGTCCTCGCCTCGGCCAAGACCGGCATCGGCATCAAGGGAAATCCTCGACGCCGTCGTCGCCTACATCCCGCCGCCCGAGGGCGACGCGGACGCACCGCTGCGCGCGCTCATCTTTGACTCCTACTTCGACGCATACAAGGGCGTGATCGCTCACGTGCGCGTCAAGGGAGGCGTGATCAAAAGGGCATGAAGCTGAAACTCATGGCGACGGGCAGACCTTCGAGGTCACGGACGTCGGCTGCTTCCGCCCGCGTCCCGTCGATACAGGCGAGCTCCGTACGGGCGAGGTCGGCTTCATCGCGGGGGCGCTCGAGGACGTGCGCGACATGCGCGTCGGCGACACCGTCACGGGGTGCCGAGCGCCCCGCCGCCGAGGCGCTGCCAGGCTATCGCGGCGTCACGCCCATGGTCTTCTGCGGCCTCTACCCCGAGGACAGCAGGACTATGACAACCTCCGCGAGGCACTCGAAAAACTCCAGCTCAACGACGCCGCCCTCGTCTTTGAGCCCGAGACCTCCATCGCCCTCGGCTTTGGCTTCCGCTGCGGCTTCCTCGGCCTCCTCCATGGACGTCATCCAGGAGCGCCCTCGAACGCGAGTACAACCTCAGCCCTCATCATGACCGCGCCTCCGTCGTCTACCATCGTCTACCGCACGGACGGCACCATGCGCGAGGTCAGCAACCCCTGCCGACCTCCCGCCCGCGACCGAGATCAGAGCACATCGAGGAGCCGTGTCAAGGCGACCGTCATCATACCAAAGGACTACGTCGCGCGCCGTCATGGAGATCTCACAGGAAAAACGCGGCGTATTCCAGACCATGGACTACCTCGACGCGACGCGCGTCACCGTCATCTACCACATCCCGCTGAACGAGATCCTCGACTACCGCTGACCGGCTGAAATCCGCCACGCGCGGCTACGCCTCCCTCGACTACGAGCTGATCGACTGCAGACCAGCAATCTTGTCAAGCTCCGACATCCTCCTCAACGGCGACCCCGTGGACGCGCTCTCGACCATCGTTCACCGCGACCGTGCCGCCGCATCGCGGCCGCCAGCTCGCGACCAAGCTGAAGGAAATCATCATCCCCAGCAGATGTTCGAGATCCCCATCCAGGCAGCCATCGGGAGCAAAATCATCGCGACGCGAGAACGTGCGCGCCCGCCGCAAGGACGTCCTCGCAAAATGCTACGGCGGCGACATCACGCGTAGCGCAAACTCCTCGAAAAACAGAAGGAAGGCAAAAAGCGCATGAAGGCCGTCGGCGAGTGTCGAGCTCCCGCGGAAGCATTCATGGCGGTGCTGAAAATTGACGACTGACGCACGCGGGGCAGAGGGCGAGCCGTGGGGCATCTACGTCCACATCCCCTATTGCGTGAAAAATGTGCATACTGCGACTTCGTCTCCGTCCCGTCCGCGCCGCATGCGGCGGAGATGGAGGACTATGCGGCGGCGCTGACGGCAGAGATCCTGCGCGAGGTGCCGCCGCTTCGTGCCCGGTGGGGCGCGGCGGCGACCACTCTACGTGGGCGGCGGCACGCCGACGGCACTGCCCGCGCCGCTCCTCACGGGACTGTGGAGACGCTCCGCACGGCGGCGGGAACGCCTGTGGAATGCAGTGTCGAGGCGAATCCCCGGCACCGTGGACGCGGCGTACTCTCGGCGCACCTCCGCGCGGCGGGCGCAAACCGCCTCAGCCTCGGCGTACAGAGTTTTGACGATGCGCTCCTCTATGGCATCGGGCGCATCCACACAGCGCTGCGGAGGCGGCGCAGGCATTTCACGCGGCGCGCGCGGCAGGATCTGAGAATATCAGCATCGACCTCATGTACGGCCTGCCGGGGCAGACCCTGACCACCTGCGCCGCAGCGCTCGCGGCGGTCGTCGCCCTCGCGCCGGGCACCTCTCCGTCTACGGGCTGACCGTCGAGGAGGGAACGCCGCTCGCGGCGTGCAGGCGGCAGGGCGGCTTGACCTCCCCACGGAGGATGTGCCGAGGAGATGTGCGACTTCCTCATGGCGGAGCTGCCCGCGCGCGGCTACGCCCGCTGATGAGATCGCGAACTTCGCACGGCTGGGGCTTTTGAGAGCCGTCACAACCGCGGCTATTGGCACGTGACGCCCCTTACTCGGCTCGGCGCGGCGGCTGCACGGCTATGTGGACGGCGCGCGCTGGGCGAACGCAGGCGGACATCCCGCCCATCCGCGCCGTGCGGGCAGGGACGTGCGATGCGGTACGCCCGAGGACGGCGTGCGCACACGGAGCGTGCGATGGAGGAGTAGCGTTTCCTCGCCCTGCGCACGGCGGAGGGCATCGACGCGGCGGACTTTCGCCGCCGCTGGGGGCGGACTTGGAGGAGGTCTACGGCGCGGTGATCGCGCACCACGCTGCGCTCGGCTCCTTCGCCGCACGGCGGCGGGCGCGCGCGCTGACAGAGGCGAGGCATGAAACTCGGCAACGAAGTCTTTGCCGCATTTTTGCTTGAGGCGTAGAGTGGTGGTATGATGAGGGAAGCATTGCTGTCCAGAGCGCACTGTGGAAGTGGTCGCGCACTCTCGAGCCTCCCCGTCACGACGGGAGGTGTGCAGCATACGCGAGCCGGAGGGGGCGCCATGGACGATAGCAATATTACTGTGCATCGAGCGATAACCTCGCAAGTCACAAGCGCCCTATCGCCTCACTGTACGTTCGGCACTTCCCCGCCTCGGCGGGGAAGCTGGCGTACCGTACACAGTTATCAATAAAGGAGAAATTTCCATGAAAACACTGACCATGATCGAAATGCAGGGCTGCCCCTACTGCGCGAACGCACATCGCGCCATCGACGCACTGCGCGCAGAGGGCGGCGCGTACGCGGACGTTCCGCTCACCTTCATCGACGAGAACCGCGAGCCCGAGCGCACCCAGCCTACGCCGGGCAGTACTACTACGTCCCGAGCATCTTCATGGACGGCACGAAACTCTACGAGGCACAGCCGGGGGCAGAGCTACGAGGCCATCTATGCCGGTAAAGAACGGTTTGATGCGGCGAGTGCTGAGTAAGGGACGCGGCTTACACGAGGTGTGTGTCGGCTGTGTGTTGGGTTTGTTGGGTGGGTGGGGTCGCACGTGAATTGGCTTGCACAAATACGTGAGAATTCGCTCACAAAATGAAATAAAACTTGTAAAATCATTTGAAAAATGACGCATAATAAGTGACGCATTAGTATTAGTACATACTGCACAGAGATTGCAGAAAAAGGATGAGGTGATTGTATGCATCAACCGGTTACGGACAACCCCTTTGTTATCATGGTCATCAACATGGTCATTGTCTTTGCCGTGCTGACTGCGGTGTGGGGCTCATCGAGCTGACCCACATCATCGACCCAACGAAGAAAAAGGCGGAGCCTGCCGCACCGCCCCAGCCTGCCGCCGCGCCTGCCGCACCTGTTATGGCAGTCGCACCTGCCGCAGAGAGGAGGGCATCAGCGCGGAGGACCATCGCGGTCATTGCCGCTGCGCGTCGCTGCCTGCGGCTGCAGCCCTGCACAGATCAAAAGCCGTGCGTCCGGCGGAGCAGCCCTCGTGGAGCCGCTACGCACGTGTGCGCGGGATGCGCTAGGGAGGGATCATCATGACTTTATCAACGCATTTGCCGTCTCCCTGCAGGCGATTGGTCAGGGCAGCGGCTTCGTCTGGATTCACCTCCGGCAACCTCATCGCTGATCCTCGTCGGGCTGGTGCTCCTCTACTCGCATTTGCCCGCGACTTCGAGCCGCTGCTCCTCAGCCCGATCGCCTTCGGCTGCATCCTCGCGAACGTTCCGTTCAACGGCTTTTGAGGAGCCGGGCGTCATGTCCGCCATCGGCATGGGCATCAGTACGAGATCTTCCCGCCGCTCATCTTCCTCGGTGTCGGCGATGACGGACTTCGGCACGCTGATCGCCCGCCCGTCGAGCCTCCCTGCGGGCGCGCGCGGCGGCGCAGTTCGGCGTCTTTGTCGCCCCTGCTCGGCGCGATGATGCTCGGCTTCAACGCACAGGAGGCTGGCTCCATCGGCATCATCGGCGGTGCGGACGGCCCGACCTCCATCTATCTCGCCTCAAGATGGCACCGCACCTCCTCGGCGCGATTGCCGTCGCGGCGTACACCCTACATGGCACTCGTGCCGCTCATCCAGCCGCCCGTCATGAAGCTCCTCACCTCGAAGCGGGAGCGCGAGGTCGTCATGGAGCAGGCGCGTGAGGTCACGAAGTTCGAGCGCATCGCCTTCCCGGTCGTCTCGACCATCTTCATCAGCCTTCTCCTGCCGTCCATCACCGCCCTCCTCGGCATGCTGATGCTCGGCAACCTCTTCCGCGAGGCGGTGTGACGGATCGTCTCTCCGATACAGCGCAGAACGCGCTCATCAAGCACCGTCACCATCTTCCTCGCGCACTTGGCACGGGGCTCACGATGAGCGCCGAGGGAGCTTCCTCGTCAAAAGAAACGCTCATGATCATCGGCTGGGACTGGTCGCCTTCATCTTCGGTACGGCGGCAGGTGTCGTCCTCGGCAAGGTCATGTGCCGCGCGACGGCTGGAAGATCAACCCGCTCATCGGCTCGGCGGGCGTCTCTGCCGTTCCGATGGCAGCGCGCGTCAGCCAGATCGTCGGCATCAAGGCAAAAAGCCCGGCAACTACCTCCCTCATGCACGCCATGGGCCGAACGTCGCAGGCGTTATCGGCACCGCCGTCGCCGCAGGTGCGATGCTCGCGATGCTGATGTAATGCTGCGCCCTGTTGGCGAACGCTCTATGTTGACAAAATCATCCTTCCTCTGTACTATGGAGGAAGTTGATTTTTATTCTTCGCACACTTCCACCGAAGAACCGATAAGAACAAGTGGGAAAAAGAAAGGAAAGTACCGCCCAAGACACAAGAAAGGCGCGGGCTTTCCCATCATGGGAGGAAAAACTTATGCGCGGTACATTCTACGGCATCGGCGTCGGCCCGGGCGATCCCGAGCTGCTCACCGTCAAGGCAATCAAGGCAATCGAGGCGGCAGATGTCCTCATCGCCCCCAAGACCGAGAAAAAGGACGGCGGCGTCGCCCTCAAGATCGCCCGTCCCTACCTCAAAGAGGGCGTCGAGATCGTCTATCAGGTATTCCCCATGGTCAAGGACTTCGCGAAAAATCCCGAAGCATGGGAGGAGAACAAAGCAGAGATCCTCGCCCTCCTCGACGCGGGGAAGAACGTCGCCTCCTCACCCTCGGCGACCCCATGTTTTACAGCACCTACATCTCACGTCTTCCGCCTCATGGAGCAGGAGGACGTCGGATCGTCACCATCCCGGGCGTACCCGCCTTTGCCGCGATCGGCAGTCGGCTCAATCGCCCCATCGTGGAGGGGGACGACATCCTCGCCATCATCCCCTGCGACGGCGGATCGCGCGCAGCTCGAAAAATCAGTGGCGGTCGCGGGCAGTGCCGTCGTCAGCGAAGGTCTACCGCAACTATCCCGAGATCGTCGATCTCCTTGAGAAAAATGACATGGCGGAGGACGCCGTCCTCGCTCAGCCGCGCAGGAGCTCGACGATGAGAAGATCGTCCCGCGACATCGACGCACATCGCGACGCGCCGCTGAACTACCTTCCACCATTCTCGCACTGGAGGAACTGACATGAAAAAGACTTGGCACGATTCTCCTCATCGCCGCCGCCCTCGTCCTCAGTGCGTGCGGCGCTCCGCACCCTCCGCCGGCAGCAGGGGCGGACGGCAGCACGCCACCGTGACGGACGACAACGGGCGCACCGTCAGCTTTGACCAAAAAGCCGCGCGCATCGTCGTCACCTCGCCTCCTTTATCGAGCCGCTCTACGCCGTCGGCGGCGAGATCGTCGGACGCCCCGACCTCGAAGATGAAGATTCCGGACGCGGCAAAGGCGGCGCCCTCCATCGGCAAAACCTATCAGATCGACACGGAGAAGCTGATCTCCTCTCGCCCGACCTCGTCATCCTCAACCGCGGCATGAACGAAAAATCTCATCGACACCCCTCCGGGGCGAACGGCATCAAGACCCTCGTCCTCGACGGCAAGAGCTACGATGATGTCAAGCGTGAGATCGGCATCCTCGCCGCGCTCACGGGGGAGCAGAAAAAGGGGAGGAGCTCGTCCGGAAGATGGACAGCGACCTCGACGCCGTGCGCCGCTCCATCCCGCAGGAGAAAAAGCGCGTCGCCATCATCCACAGCACGGGGCAGGGGCTCTCCGTCCAGCTGGACGGCAACATCGCGGGCCGCATCGCGAACATGCTCGGCTGGGAGAACACGGCGGCAGGCATGCCCGCCCTCGACAAGAACCCCGACGCCGCCCCCTACAGCATGGGAGACGCTCGTCGCACAGAACCCCGACATCCTCTTTGTCACGAGCATGGGCGACGAGGCGGAGATCCGCGCGTCCATGGAGGCGATGTTTGCGGATAACCCCGCATGGCAGAGCGTCACCGCCATCCGCGAGGGCAGGGTCTACTACCTGCCGCAGGAAATGTTCCTCTTCAGCCCCGGGCTTGACTACCCCGCAGCGGCGAAGTACATGGCGGGGCTTGTCTATCCATGAGAAAACGCATCCCTCGTCCTCGCGCTCTTTGCCGTGCTCGCCGTCGTCGGCTGTGTCGTATCGACGGCAAAGGGCTCGGTGGACATCCCCTGCGCGGAGATCGCCGCCGCCCTCGGCGGTGTGCGATGACACGGCACACGCCCAGATCTTCTGGAACATCCGCCTGCCGCGCACCATCGTCGCAGCCCTTGTCGGCGTGAACCTCGCCCTCGCGGGAGCGATCCTGCAGGCGATCCTGCGGAACCCGCTCGCCGACCCGCACATCATCGGCATCTCCTCCGGCGCGGGGCTGGCGGGCATCTTTATCATGCTCGTCCTGCCGGGCGCGGCGGTGGCTCATCACGCCGGCGGCGTTCGGCGGGGGCAATGTTCGCCGCCCCTCCTCATCTACCTCCTCGCGTGGCGTGACGGCATCCGACCGACGCGCGTCATCCTCGCGGGCGTCGCCGTCTCGGCATTCCTCGGCGCGGGCATCTCCGCCATGATGATCCTTCTACAGCGACCGCGTCCACAGCGCGCTCTGTGGATGGTCGGCGGGCTCTCCGCGCGGAGCTGGCCGCACGTCGAGATGCTCCTGCCGTACACCGTCGGGGCGGGGCTCTGCGCTCTGCTCGCGGCGGGACGGCTCAACATCCTCCTCCTCGGTGACGACATGGCACGCGGCGTGGGGCTTGCCGTCGAGCGCACGCGCGTCATGCTCACGGCACTCGCCGCCCTCCTCGCCGCGAGCGCCGTCTCCGTCGTGGCTCCTCGGCTTCGTCGGCCCATCGTCCCGCACGCCGCACGCCTCATGGTCGGCGCGGATCACCGCGTTCTCCTGCCCGCGGCGGCACCTCTCGGCATCGCTGTCCTCACCCTCAGCGACACGGCGGCGCGCCTCGCTCTTCGCTCCGCGCTTGAGCTGCCCGTCGGCATCCCTCATGGCGGTCATCGGCGCACCGTTCTTCCTCTATCTCCTGCGGAGGCAGCTATGAGCGCCGTACTGCGGGCGGCGGGGCTCACCGTCTCCGCCGCCGGACGGGAGATCCCTGCACGGCGTGGACATCGAGATCCGCGGGCGGCGCACGGCGATCATCGGACCGGAACGGCGCGGGCAAGACCACCCTCCTGCGCGCCCCTCGCGGACCGAACCCGCACTATACGGGGAACCATCGAGCTGGCGGGGCGCGAGCTGCACAGCTATACGGCGCGGGAGCTGGCACGCGTGCGCGCCATCCTGCCGCAGGAGCGCGCGGCGGCAGCGGGGCTCACCGTGCGCGAGCCTCGTCGCCTACGGCCGATTTGCTCCATGCGGGGCGGTTCTCCCTGCGCACGGGCGCGGCAGACCGCGATGCGGTCGCATGGGCGATGGAGATGGCGAACGTGGCCGCATTCGCCGCGCGTGACGTACACACCCTCTCGGGCGGCGAGCGGCAGCGTCTTTCTCGCCATGGCACTCAGCCAGAAGCCGCGCCTCCTCCTCCTCGACGAGGCCGACCACCTACCTCGACATCGCGCATCAGCTGCGCGTCATGGAGATCACGCGCCGCCTCAGCGCGGAGCACGGCATGACCGTGCTCATGGTACTGCACGACATGGCGCACGCCATGCAGTACGCCGACGACATCATCCTCGTGCGCGACGGTGCTGTCGCCGCCACGGGCACGCCCTGCCGAGGTTCTCACCGAGGAGCGCATCGCCGCCGTATTCGACGTCCACGTCGAGCTCCTGCGCGCGTCGGGCGGCACGCGGCATCCCGTCCCGCTCGCCCTCGTGGGGGAGTGAGAGGATGAGATGTATCAAAAATCATTGACAATGCACGATAAAAATTCATACAATGAAATTGTCTTAACCCTGATGAGAGGAGGTAAAATCATGGCACAGACCAGCGTGAGCATCCGCATGGATGCAGACCTCAAGCGAGCATTCGACGAATTTCTGCACGGAGATCGGCATGACGATGACGACAGCGTTCTGCGTCTTTGCAAAGACGGCGGTACGCGAGCGCAAAATACCGTTTGAGATCTCATTGGAGCGGAGCAGTGACCCGTTCTATTCACCGAGCAACATTCGGTATCTGGAAGACTAAAGCGCGACATTGAGGCAGAAATGGACATTTTGCTGCGCATGACTTGATCGAGGTGGATTGATGGGGCTCCTTTGGGAAGACCGTGCATGGGAAGAATATCTGTATTGGCAGACGCAGGACAAGAAGACGTTGAAGCGTCTCAACGCGGTGATCCGCGACATCCAGAGATCCCACGGGAGGTATGGGAAAGACCGAACGCCTCAGAGGAAATCTCAGCGGATGGTGGAGCAGACGCATTGACGAAGTGAATCGTGTTGTTACTACGAACAGGACGGCATCATCCATATCGCCTCTTGTCGCGGGCATTATGAAAAATAGAGAATCACTGATGAGAGGAGGTAAAATCAGTGGCACGGATCAGCGTGAGCATCCGCATGGACGCAGACCTCAAGCGGGCATTCGACGACTTCTGCACGAGATCGGCACGACGATGACGACGGCGTTCTGCGTCTTTGCAAAGACGGCGGTACGTGAGCGCAAAATACTTTTGGATCCATTGGAGCGGAGCAGGACCCGCTTTTACAGTGCGGAGAACATGGCGTCGCCGGGTCGTCGATTGCACAGATGGAAGCGACGGGCGGCGCTACGACTTGACCCGTAACGCCAACGCCAGTCTCTGCCGAGGTGGGTGGCACACGCAGTGTGCCGGAGGGGCGCCACGCACGCGGGTATGTCTCTGCCATAGGAAGTCAGCAGCCACGCACAGAACCTGAAACCAATCTGAATTTCATCACCTAGTATAAAAATTAATTCACAATAGGACTTTGCATTTTGTTTTTCCGCATGGTAATATAAAGACGTTCCAAACGAGAGGATACAGAGGGCAAAGGAAACATGGATACTTTCACCCGTGTATTCCTCCGAATGGAAATCGAGTATTTCTCATTTATTGAAGGAGGAGTTTTCATGAAGAAGACACTCGTATCCGCACTCGCAACGGCACTCGTTGTCGGCGCAGCATCCACCACGTTCGCAGCTGCGAACCCGTTCTCGATGTGCCCCGTGACCACTGGGCATGACGCCTGATGACGCAGCTCGCTGCTGACGGCGTTGTCGAGGGCTACGGCGACGGCACGTTCCGCGGCGACCGCAACATCACGCGTTGCGAGATGGCGCAGATGGTGGCAAAGGCAATGGCAAAGGGCGACATGTCCGCATCGGATCGTGCGCTCGTTGACCGCCTCGCAGCAGAGTTCGCTGATGAGCTCAACAACCTCGGCGTCCGCGTCTCGAACCTCGAGCGCAACGCTGACATGGTGAAGTGGAACGGCAAGGTCTCAGTATACGCATGAGAGCAAGCGTACTGAGGGACAGCCGAAGGAGAACTCGAACGAGCTCCTGTTCCGCCTCGAGCCGAAGGCTGAGATCAACGATCACTGGCATGCGATTGCACGTCTCGATGCCACGATCGACCCGGCAAAGGATCAGGGCAGTGACGGTAAGGTTACGCTGAAGCGTGCCTACGTGCAGGGCGACTATGACAAGTTCCAAGTTCGCCTCGGCAAGATGGCACTCTTCCTCTTCTGAGGAACTATCAGGGCACCAGGGCTCGATCATCATCGACGATACCTTCTCGGGCGCACAGGTCACGTTCGGCAACGATCTGAAGGCGACGGTTCAGGCTGGCCGCATAAGGGCGGTTTCCTTGATAAGGACAAGCTTCAGCGACCGCGCGAACTATCAGGGCGTCAGCTCCACTACGACAAGAACAATTTCGTCGCAGCGGCGTGCGGGCTACTACCGCTTCAAAGTCGAAGGATCATCGCCGCTTGTACGACGAACGCCAAGGAGCACGCTTAACGTCTGGGGCTGTTGATCTCGGCTACCACTTCGACAAGAACAGCTTCCTCTCCGGTGCCTATGCACATGCCAAATAAAGCTTTGATGATGAAGCAAGCTACAAGAAGTCCCATCAGATCACCTATGCGTACAAGGGTGCAGACATGCTGGACAAGGGCTCGTGGGCGCATACCTCTCCTACCGTTACCTCGGCGCGTGCTTCGGTGAAGCGCGACGCACGGATGGTGCACAGCTCGGCACGAAGGGCATTGAGGTCGGTGCAGACTACACGCCGTTCAAGAACGTTGTCCTGACGGGTAAGTACTTCAAAGGGCAAGGACGATCGACGAGCGACGACAAGGTTCAGAAGCTCTACGGCTCGGTTGAGTTCTTCTTCTGATCGATTCTTCGGTCAGCGGCAGATCATCGCGTAATAAAATCCCTCCCTACGGGAGGGGGATTTTGTGATGTGTTTTTCTTGCCATGGTGATTCCACGTGTTATAATACGCCAAAGGAGGGGAGACGATGCGCAGTTATTCATCCCGAGAGATGATTAAGCTATTGAGATCTCGATGGATGGTATGAGATCCATTGTGTCGAGGGATCACCATCAACCCAAACATCCGACGAAGAAGGGGCGTGTGACTGTGCCGCACCCCTGTCGAGCGATCTCTCCCAGTATCTTGTAAAGTCGATTGCAGAACAGTCAGGGCTCGCACTCTAAGGGAGGGAATTCCCATGAATGATACTGTATGTGTTCCCTTCCGTTTTCCATACAGAAGCGGACGGTATTTCGATATCCTGATTTGCCGGGCTGTTTTTCGTGTGCAGATACAATGGAACAGGCATTTTTGCGTGCGAAGGAGGCACTGCAGCTGCATCTCTATGGAATGGAGGAGGATGGCGAGACAATCTCTGCCGCTATCGCCCGTCGGGAAGATTCCGCTACGTGCAGGAGAAAACCATCGCTATGATTGAGGCGTGATGCCTCCTTCCGTGAGCGGATGGACAACAGGGCGACCAATAAGACGGTGACCATTCCACGTTGGCTTGATACACTGGCGCGACGGGAGAAGGTGAACTACTCAGCTCCTCCAGCGTGCGCTGAAATCCTATCTCGGCGTAGGAGAGAATCCATCCTCGCGTGTGCATATTTGAGGAATCAGTGAAACATGGGAGCTGCCGGATTGACGTAGATTTTGTCCGATTTGCTAACGATAAGCGGACGAAAAATATGCATCAAAGCATAAAAAGGGGCTGTGCTACGCACGGCCCCTGCTCTGTTACCACTGATCCGTCGATGCTGCCGCCGAGGCTCGGGTCGAGGCTCGCGGTGCTCTGCTCGATCAGGTCGAGTGCCCTCACTGCTCGAGTCCATCGCCATCTTTGCGGCGGCGATGCCGATGCTCTGTGCGGTCTGCTGCGCCGCCATGCTGACGGAAAGCTGTGCAATATCCATACTACATTCCCTCTGATTAGACATAGATGCTGAAGAGATTCAGCATGTTCGAGTAACGCGACATGGTGGGCAGGGAGCGTCCGTTCAGGATGTTCGACGCGTAGCTGAGCTGCCCGCCGATCGCCTGCTCCATGGTCGGGATGACGCTGCGGCGCGAGAACTGTGCCGCCTCTGCGTGACGGTCGGCGCGTCCCGCGAGTCCGCCCCGGCCGAGAATCGCCTCGGAGCGTGCGGGAGAGTCGATGAGTGCGTCGGCGAGCAGGTTCTCGTTGACGCGCAGCTTGCCCGTTGCGCCGTCGACGGAGATGCCCATCTCGCATACGAGCCTGCCATATAGGTGGTGTCGGAGAACCTCACTTGAGAGTGCCTGTACGCCCTTGCCGAGCTCTTTGTTCTCGCGCAGGAAGTCGCTCGTCTCGTTGTACTTGCTGACGAGATCCCTTCACGTCCGAGATCGCGCTCTTTAGACGGTCGCTGTAGGAGCGTGAGCCGTCGGCGTTCGTCGTGATGTCGCTGCGGCTGAACTTGAAGTCCGTGTTCTCGACGGCACGTGCCGCCTTGCGCAGATCCTTCATGTTGCCGTCGTACTCCGCGTAGAACTTGGAGCTGGTCTCCGCGTATGTCTTGCGCAGTTTTGCCGCCTGATTTGCAATGGCGAGGATGGAGCTGAGCTCCTCCGCGCTTGAGTCCTGCCCGCGGTACTGTGCGGCGTAGAGACTGCTGTTGCCCTGCCGCCGCATGGGACCGCCGAAGATGGCACGCGTCGCATCCGTGCGAGAGTTGCCGGCGTAGAGCGAGCGGTAGATGCTGCTCGCCGCGCTGGTCATCTGTGTAATCGTTGCCATAGATTTCCTCCTTCCGTGGTGTGTATGGTAGGGATTTTTCCCTACACATATTATATCGTTTTTCGTAAATGTCATTAGGTTTGGGAGAAATTTATTGCGGAGCGTTTTGATTTGTGATACAATATAAAAATCTGTTGTTCGAGCGGCACCCCTAACGTGAACGCCTCGTTACGCAAGTGATCGGGTGTATCTGCCTAAATACCTGCGGACTAGTAGGGAATCGCTGATAAAATGAAGTCTGTCAGATTTGCTGAATTTTCCGTCCTGTCAAGGAGACAAACCGGACGCCATGCAGAGGCTATGTGGAGGATCGTCGACACAGAGAGGGCGGAAGAGAGCTGACAACGATGCTGCGATATCGTTCCTTAAAGCCTGCGCCTTGAACGAAAAGAAGTCCGCGGGGCAGAACGCCCCTTTACTCACTTGCTTCACTAGGGTTCACTTATAGAAAGGCATGCACCGCCATCAAAGCGATCGATGAATTTAGGTGGGGAGGAGAGCATTAGTTGAAGGCAGCATTTATGACGCTCGGCTGTAAGGTGAATCAGTTCGAGACGGAGACGATGGAGGGGCTGTTTCGTGCGCGCGGCTGTGAGATCGTGCCGTTCGAGGAGCGGGCGGACGTCTAGTGTCATCAATACGTGCTCGTGACGCATCTGAGCGACCGCAAGTCCCGCCAGATCATCCGCCGTGCGTCGCGCACGAATCCGTCGGCGTGCATCGCTGTGGCGGGCTGCTAGCGCGGTCGCGCCGCCGAGTGCGTGCGCTCGAAGGCGTGCGCGTCGTGATCGGACGGAGGGCGCGCGCGCATCGTGGACTATGTGGAGGAGGCGCTTCGCGCGGACGGCGTGGTGGAGGAGATCACGGATGTGATGCAGGCGCGTGCCTTTCGAGGACATCCCCTGCACGGCGTACCGCATCGCACGCGTGCCTTTCTCAAGATCGAGGACGGCCGCCAGAATTTCTGCTCGTTCTGCATCATCCCCTGTGCGCGCGGGGCCTAGTGAAGTCGCGTCCGCTCGCGGCGGTGGGCGCGAGATGGAGAAAACTCGCGGCGGCGGGGTTTCGCGAGGTGGTGCTGACGGGATTCACCTCGGCGCGTACGGCATCGACCTTCCGCGCGTCCGGACGCTTGCCGATGCGTGCCGCACCGCACTGCGCACACAGGGACTGCTGGCGGCTGCGGCTGGGCTCGCTGGAGTCGGTGGAGCTGTCGGAGGATCCTCTCGCTCGTGCGGACGGAGCCGCGCTTTGCTCCGCATCTGCATCTGCCCCCTGCAGGCGGGGAGCGACAACGTCCTGCGCGCGATGAACCGCCACTACGATACGGCGGCGTTCGCGCGGCTCCTCGCGGATGTGCGCCGCGCTGTGCCGGGGGTGGCGATCTCGACGGATATTATCGTCGGCTTTCCGGGAGAGACGGAGGAGGACTTTCGCGGCGGGGCTCGCCTTCGTGCGTCAGATGGGTTTTTTGCGCGGATGCACGTCTTCCCCTACTCGGCGCGGCGCGGGACGCCTGCGGCACGGCGCACGGATCAGATCCTCCGACGGTGCGCAAGGAGCGTGCGGCGCGGATGCAGGCTCTCGCAGACGAGCTGGCGGAGGCGTATCACCGCACGGCACTCGGCACGGTGGAGGGCGTACTCTTTGAGACGGAGGAGAATGGCGTGACGGATGGGCTGACGGGGACGTACATCCGCGTCTATACAGATGCCGCCGTCCACGCGGCGAGATCGTCCCGATGCGCCTCGTGCGCCCTCTATCGCGACGGCGTCTGGGGCGAGCGGGTGTGATTGCTACTCATTTTTGGCGGCGATCTGTGTGATGAGTGCCGCCTTGATTGTATCAAAAACCTCGTCCAAAAGGCGAGGTTTTATGTATGTCCTAGTAATTTGTCTGCCGCCTACTAGGTAGCGACCAAACATATAAGTCCCGACAATTTGTTGTCGCCTGTCGGGTAGCAACTAACATTTTAAGTTATATTTATTATAGTAAAACAGATGCTCTCTGTCAATAGTTGCGCTTCTCCTTTTTCAAAAATCCCCCTTGACAGTCCCTCCCCAAAGATGATATTATAATCACCGTCGCAAGACACGTGACTCCAGTAGCTCAGCTGGATTAGAGTATTTGACTACGAATCAAAGGGTCGGGGGTTCGAATCCCTCCGGTCACCATTTTTGAACGCAGACGCCGATGAAGATCGGCGTTTTTGTGCATGGATGACATTTTCGCCATTGAGAATGAAAAACATGAACGAGATTCATATTTTCTTTTCAAATGGCTTTTTCGTTATAATAGTATTACTAACGAGAGAGGGTGCGATTCGGTTTGGAAGAAAAAGATGGGGCGTCGTGAGCGCAAGAAGCTGCAGTCGCGCAAGATGATTCTCGAAGCCGCGATCAGTGAGTTCTCGAAGAAGGCTACAAAGGAGACGTCGGTCGCAGACATCATGGCGGCGGCGGATCTCGGTATCGGGACGTTCTACAATTACTTCTGCCTCGAAGGAGGAGCTGCTGTTCTCTCTGCTCGGACGGCTGGGCGAGACGATTCGTATCGCGCTCACCGAGGCGCGGGCGGCGGAGCGCAGTTCGCTGGAGCTGCTCGAGGTCGGCGCGCGTGTGACGGCGAAGTTTCTCGATGAGAACCGCTTTGTGATGCCGCTTTTTTCTCTCTGCCTCGCAGCACAAGGCGCAGGGAGCCACACCCGCAGGAGGGGACGGAGGATAAGCCGCATCCGGAGCCGTATGGCACCGCAGGTAAGCGGGTCTTTACCGAGATTATCCGCGAGGGGCAGGAGGCGGGCGAGATCCGCCGTGACGTTCCTGTCGATCTGATCGCGGAGATGTTCCACTCGCTGTATCAGGCGGCGGCGTTCAGCCAGTTGGAGCTGAGTTTTCAGGAGAATATCGCGCTCAAGACGCGCCTCCTCCTCGACGGTATCCGCAGGCGAGACGAGGCAGCCAGAGGGCTGAGTGTTTCCCATATGGTGTGACGGCGCGAGCCGTTTTCCAATCTGTGTATTTTAGGAGTACCAATGATCAGTGTAACGAAACTTCTTTTATGGATGAGTACTATGGTGACGCGCTGCGCTACTCGCACAATGCGCATCGGATGAAGAGCGGTGCCGCGGAGGGCATGGGTCCCCGTGGTGGTCTGGAACTCGACGCGCACGTGCAATCTGCGCTGCCGCCACTGCTATGGGAGTCGGACGGGCAGTACGACGGGGAGCTGACGACGGAGGAGGCAAAGCGCTTCATCGACGATCTCGCGGAGTTCCGCGTGCCCGTGCGTATCTTCTCGGGCGGCGAGCCGCTGATCCGCCCTGACTTTTTCGAGCTCGCGGAGCACGCGGCAGAGCGCGGCGTGCGTCCGACGCTCTCGACGAATGGGACGCTCATCACGCGTGATGTGGCACAGCGCATCAAGCGATCTCGGTGTGGGCTATGTCGGCATCTCGCTTGACGGTCTGGCGGATGTGAACGATATGTTCCGCGGCGTGGACGGCGCGTACCAGCGGGCGATGGAGGGCATTGAGAACTGCGTCGCCGTCGGTCAGCGCGTGGGGCTGCGCTTTACGATCAATCACCACACATCATGGAGCTCGATAAGATCTTTGACTTCATCGAGGAAAGGGATCAACCGCGTCTGCTTCTATCACCTCGTCTACTCGGGGCGCGGCGGGCAGATGATGGATGAGGATGTGACGCCCGAGGAGTCGCGGCGGGCGATGGATACGATTATCGCGCGGACGAAGGACTTTGAGGCACGCGGCCTCAAGAAGGAAATCCTGACGGTGGACAATCACTGCGACGGGGTCTATATGTATCTGAAGGCGCTCGCTGAGGGCAACGACGCGGGCGCGGAGCAGATCAGAAGCTGATCGGCGCGAACGGCGGCAACCGCTCCGGGATCGCGTTCGGCGAGGTGGATCCGATGGGCTATGTGCATCCCCGATCGGTTTACGCAGCATCATACGTTCGGCAATGTGCGCGAGCGCAAGTTCGGCGATATCTGGCAGGATGTGACGAATCCGATCATGGCGGGGCTGAAGGATCGCAAGCCGCTCCTCGCAGGGCGCTGCAGTCAGTGTCAGTATCTCGACTGGTGCAACGGGAATTTCCGCACGCGTGCCGAGGCACGGACGGGGATTTCTGGGCGTCCGATCCGTCCTGCTATCTGACGGATGAGGGAGATCGGCGTCGCGGGGGCGGCACTGTGAGCGCGCCGATGGACGCGGCGCACGCCGCACACAGGGCGCACCGGCAGGGCATCCGCATGGGATGGGTCACCCGCACGGAATGGGGCATCGGTGGACATCCGCATGGCAGGGACAGGGGGCACCCGGCGGGCACCAAGGGGCGTCGCGGGCGGCGGGGTGAAGATCATCTCGTGGAATACGACGAACGCCTGCAATATGTACTGCGCGCACTGCTACCGTGATGCAGGGCTGCCGCGCGGACGAGGAACTCTCGACCGAGGAGGGGCAAGAGCTCCTGCGCGAGATCGCAAAGGCGGGGTTTCCGCATCATGATCTTTTTCGGGCGGTGAGCCGCTGACACGCCCCGATATTCTTGCAGGCTGGTCGCCTATGCACGCGGGCTGGGGCTGATCCCCGTGTTCGGCACGAACGGCACGCTGATCGACCTGCCGATGGCGAAGGCGCTGAAGGAGGCGGGCGCGTGCGGGATGGGCATCTCGCTCGACTCGCTCGACAAAAAGAAGCACGATACGTTCCGCTCGTTCCCGGGCGGCTGGGACAGCGCGGTGCGCGGGATGGAGAACTGCCGTGCGGGGCTGCCGTTCCAGATCCACACGACGGTGATGGACTGGAATGCGCACGAGCTTGAGGCGATGACGGATTTCGCCGTGGAGATCGGCGCAAAGGCGCATCATTTCTTCTTCCTCGTGCCGACGGGACGTGCGGAGACGATCGAGGAGGAGTCGCTGCGCGCGGAGGCGTATGAGGATGTGCTCACGCGCATCGCTGAAGAAGCAGGGAGACGGTGGACATCGAGCTGGAAGCCGACCTGTGCGCCGCAGTTCCTGCGCATCGCCGACCAGCTCGGCGTGGATACGCGCTTTTCGCGCGGGTGTCTCGCGGGACTGACGTATTGCATCATCAGTCCGCGCGGCAAGGTGCAGCCGTGCGCATATCTGAGCCGCGAGCTCGGCGATGTGCGCGAGACGCCGTTCGACGAGATCTGGGCGAAAAACGAGGTGTTCAAGGAGCTGCGCACGCTCGACTACGGCGGCGGGCTGCGGCTCGTGCAGCTATAAGAAGGCGTGCGGCGGCTGCCGTGCACGCGCCGCGTACTACCACGGCGGCGACTTCATGGCGGAGGAGCCGTGGTGTCTCTCTACCATGGACGCCGTGCGAGGCATAAGGAGATTGAAAGTGGCTGTTGCACGACGCTAAGACTTCGTGCAACAGCCACTTTTGTGAGATTCTAGTTGCGGATTTGAACAGATGTTTGTATAATAAGAATAGAGACCTTAACAGGCAGGGCGTCTATTTCTCCACTTCCATTATCCTACGGGAAAGGAGGTGGTGCACATGGGTTACTACGAGTTCATCTTTGCGTTGATTCTCGTCACTGGCTACATTGTTGCGATAAAAAGAAATAACCGCCCCTCTACTAGCCCCTAGCGTGGCGGTTATATCCTCTGCGTGAAGAAGTAGACGCCTTGTCGGGTCTCTTCTCGATGTCTCTATTATATCAGAGAGCCACATAACGTGCAAGATTTATTCGCTGCGGGTTACATCCTCGCTGTAAAAAGAAACTAACCGCCCTGCCTGAAACGGTGCGGCTAAATCCATATCCGTTTTGTGCCTTCCACCGCTTGCGCGAGTACCTTCCCCGTGATAACGGGAAGGCAGGACAACGGCATATTGCTTCCCCGCTGCTGACCTGTCGAAAAAGCAAGCCCCAAGGGGCGCAGCTGATTCGGAAACAGGTCGCATGGGAAAAACGTCCCAGAACACAAGCGTCAGCGATGTGTGATTAGTTGACGTTGACCGCTAACGGGGAGAAGTGGCGAGCCCACAACGAGCCGATGAGATATGCAACAGCCCTTTATGTCTCTATTATATCAGAGAGCCATGTAACGTGCAAGATCTATTCAGCTGCGGGCTGCATCCTTGTGCCCTGCATCGTCCTTTGTCTTTGCTCTCCGCATCCTCGAGTGCCTTCTTTCGTCAGTGCGGCAGTGAGGGAGGTGACGGCGTTCGCCGTCGCAATGTCCTCCTAGGGGGCGGCATTTTTCTTTTTCCTTTGCCGTCGCGGCTTCGAGATCGGCGCGCTCCCTGCACGGACTGACGCCGCAGGGCGTCGGTATGCTCTGCTTTTTCCTTGATGATATTTTTGGAACTCACCGATGTTTTTGCGTTCTCACTTATCTGTGTGCCGATGAGTCGCTTATCCTCTCCCTGTGAGCCCTTCGGCATTGTATTGCCGTTCCAATTCGACGCCCTTCTTTGTAGAATGTGCTGAGCCAATCCTCGTCGGTCATTCCCGCCCGCTTCAGCTTTGTCCGCTTCCTTCTGGAGGAGCGCCTCTATCGTCGTCTGTGAGCTTTTCGTCGGTCGCGATGCGCTGCTCGATGGCGGCGGCTTCGTCCTTTTTCGCGCGTTTCTCATCCAGCTCGTTCTGCTCGGCGGCGAGTGCCGTCTCGGCAGGGGTCAGGCGGTCGTCGGGGGCATCCGTCGCACTCAGTTCGCGTCCCTTCGCGCTGATATAGACCTCGGCGGCGCGGGAGAGGATGGTCGGTGCGGTTTTGTGTTTTTGCCCTGCTGCCTGTCCTGTGGTCTGACGTGCGGTCTGACGCGCAGGATGAGCATCCGTGTGCAGAAAGGAAAGTTTTTTCATCAATACGCTGTGTTTGCATCATCAGCACCTCCGCAGAGATTAAAGAGCACTGGGACATTCAGCACCGCCCTTATCTCTTTACCTATAATATCGTGGAGGGCTTTCTTAAATATATATTGGTGAAATTCTCCTACGCCCGCATGGCGCGCATGGCGTTGAGGACGGCGAGGAGGGTGACGCCCACGTCGGCGAAGATCGCCGCCCAGAGGTTCACCCAGCCGAGTGCGCCGAGGAGGAGGACGGCCGCCTTGATGCCGATGGCGAGGGCGATGTTCTCCCGTGCGATGCGGACGGTGCGGCGTGCGAGGGCGAGGAGGGCGACGAGCCTGCGCGGTTCGTCGGTCATGAGTACGACATCCGCCGCCTCGATGGCGGCGTCCGCCCCGATGCCGCCCATGGCGATGCCGATGTCGGCACGTGCAAGGACAGGTGCGTCGTTGATGCCGTCGCCGATGTAGGCGAGCGTCCTGCCCGCGCGCTCGGCGGCGAGCAGGCGCTCAAGATGTGCCGCCTTGTCCTGCGGCAGGGAGTTCGGCGTATACCGTGTCGATGCCGACCGACGCAGCGACGCTCTGGGCGGCGGGGCGGGCATCGCCCGTGAGCATGACGGTCTCGCGGACGCCGTGCTCCCTCAGCGCGCGGACGGTGTCCGCAGCGCCTGCTCGGACGGTGTCGGCGACGCAGATCCTGCCCGCATACGCTCCATCCACGGCGAGCCAGATGCGCCCCCGTAGCTGCGGCAGGCGGGAGGTCGGCGACATGATTTTCGCTGAGGTATGCGTGCGTGCCGATGCAGATGATGCGAGTCCTCGCTGCGCGCGGTGATGCCGCGTCCCGCGTGCTCCTCGATGTCATGGACGGCCGCAGGGGTGCCGCCGCATTCCGCGAAGGCACGCATGACGGCGCGCGCCATCGGATGGGAGGAGTGCTGCTCTGCGGCGGCGGCGCGGGCGAGCACCTCCTTTTTCCGCACCACCTGCGGCAGGGAGGGATGCGCGTCACACGGAGGTTGCCCTCGGTGAGCGTGCCTGTCTTGTCAAAAGACGACGGTGTCCGTGCGGGCGAGCGCGTCGAGATAGGAGCTGCCCTTGACGAGGAGCCCCGCACGGATGCACGCGCCGAGCCCCCGCGAAGAAGGTGAGCGGGACGGAGATGACGAGGGCGCAGGGGCAGGGAGATGACGAGGGAAGGTCAGCGCACGGTAGACCCACGACGCGAAGGCATCTCCCGTGATGAGCAGCGGCAGGACGGCGATGCGCGAGCGGCGCATACGACGACGGGGTGAGGATGCGCGCAAAGCGCGTGATGAACTCCTCCGTCCGTGATTTCTTATCCGCCGCTCTCCACGAGATCCAGAATGCGCGCCGCAGCGGACTGCGCATAGGCGGCTGTGACGCGGACGGTCAGCGCGCCCGTGATGTTGACGCGACCGCTGAGGAGCGTATCTCCCGTATGCACGGTGCGCGGCAGGGACTCTCCCGTGAGCGCGAGCGGTGTCGAGCGTGCTCGCCTGCGGTCACCGTTCCGTCGAGCGGCACGCGTTCCCCCGGATAGATGCGGATCATGCTGCCGACGGCGACCGCCTCGGGATGTACGACTTCTTCGCGCCCGTCCACGAGGACGCGCGCCGTGTCGGGGCGGATGTCCGCGAGCGCCGTGATGGAGCGGCGTGCGCGCTGGACGGCACGATCCTGCAGGAACTCACCGAGCTGATAGAGCAGCATGACGGCGGCGGCCTCGGCGTAGTCGCCGAGCGCGAGGGCACCGATCGTGGCGGTGCTCAGCGAGAAAGTGCTCGCCAAAGAGATGTCCACTGCCGCAGATTTACGGCGGCGCGCCAGAGACATCGGCACCGACGAGGACATACGCCGCGAGAAAGAGAATGGTGCCCGCCGTCCCCTCGCCGCAGAGCATGCCGAGGAGAGAAGAGCAGGGCTGCCGCCGCGATGCGCGTGCGCGCGGACAGGTACGTGCGTCGCTCCGCCGCGCGTGCGTGCATCCGCATCCGCAATCATGAGACTGTGCTGCTGAATCCATGATGGATCACCGCTTTCTATTTTTATATGAACAGTTATTCATGCGTTGATTATGGCGCAGAAACTGCGATGAAGTCAAGTGGAGATGTGGAACTCACGGATAAATTCAGCGCAAATTTTTCAGGAATCGTTTTGCCTGCCATTTGAAGGAATAATCGTCTGTCTTTTCGTAATGCTATGTTCTATTAAATTTTCTCGGAGGGCGCAGAACTATTGCAATAGCACGGTGGATATGGTAAATATCACAGTATTTCTTGTACGTGTGCCAAACATTCGAAGGGGAATGGGGGAACGGCATGCGGTACATTTGGAAGGGTTAGCCGGCCTTGAGGGATATCTGGAAACTTGGCGGGATGATTAGTGTCTGCATCGGGGAGGCGCGCGCAAGCGCTCGTGCATCGACGACCAAATGGCAGGAAATATAAGGCTGGTGGGGATCACCAGCTTTTCTTTTTGCCCAAAATAGGATGAGAATATGGTCGAGGGCTTATGAGGAGGCATCTGCCGCCGATTCTACTATATGGATATAACAGATATTACACGGAGGGTAATCGCATGGCGCTGTTTGAAGGAATCGGACGAGTCAGCGACTATGCACAGCTGAATAACCTCAGGCGCGAGGCGAAGTATCGCGTAAAGACGGGACAGAGTCTCGTGCAGGCGATGGGTGCGCCCCTGCAGATCAGCAGGCAGAGGTTCAGTGAGGCGCAGGAGTCAAATACAAAAACGCGACGCGGAGCGCGAGAGCTGATCCGCTGAAACTGCGGAATGGGCAGAAGCTCTCTCCCATGGACAAGCAGTATCTGGAGAGAAGGATCCCGATCTCTACGATAAGGTGGCGCGGATCGAGGAGCGGCGTGAGGCTCTGGAACGCGCACTGAAACGTGCCAAGTCAAAGGAGGAGGCACGGCTCGCGGTGGCACAGGCGAATATCTCCGTGCTCGCGGAGATGCAGCGGGGCGGCGGTGCGTCAAGCGTGTCGGGCGCAGGCGGGGGCGGTTCCGCGGGGCATGCGGAGATGCCCGCCGCGGCGGCGAACGGCAGTGCGGCTGCGGCGGGCGATGCTCTCGATGCACCACAGGCGACGGGACGCGGATGCTGCGCCGACGACAGGGGATCTGCAGGGCGCCATCGGTCGTGAGGCGGTTGCCGCGCAGAGTGACGCGGCACTGTTCTGTGCCGAACGCCGGACAGGACGGTGCGGATGGTGGGTACGCAGACGGCGTGCAGGATCATTCGTGCGGGGCGGAGAAGGACGCCTGCGGCAATCGTCGCACGCCCCGCCGGCGGAGATGGCGGAGATGCTCCGCACGGCACAGCAGTCGGGCAATCGCCTGCCGATCGACGATGAGAGGGTATATCTCCTGCGCGCGCTCCAGCGTGAGTGGATGGAGTATGCGAACACCAAGGAGTACCGGAACCTCCCAGATACGATACGCGTATGCGGCAGCGGAGGAGGCACGCGGCATCCACCACAAGCAGCACGCGGATGCCACACGCCTTCCTGCGCATCCTGCGCCGAGTGCCGCAGAGGTGCTCGCCTCACACCGCTACTATCATGCGGCGCAGCGCGGAGTGTCCTTCGAGGTGAAGGGCTGAGCAATATGCTGCTGCGCGAACGCCTGCGAAATAAGGGGTTCGTGCTAGAAAGGACAGCCATGTTTACATTCAAAGGAGACGGATTCCACTTTTCACGGCATCACGCCGCAGATTCACGAGGAGGCGTTTGTCGCACCGCAGGTTTTCTCTCGGGCGACGTACGGCTCGGGCAGTACGCGAGCCTCTGGCCGGGGGTTGTCGCGCGCGGCGATGTCAACTATATCTCGGTCGGCGTCTGCTCCAATGTTCAGGATCTCACGTGCCTGCACGTCGCGGATGAGAATCCGTGCATCATCGGCGACTATGTGACGGTCGGCACAGCGCGTGCATCCACGGCTGCGAGATCGAGGATCGCGTGCTGATCGGCATGGGTGCGATTGTCCTCACGGGGGCAAAAGATCGGGACGCGGCTCGATTATCGCGGCGGGCGCCGTGGTCAAGGAGAACGCCGTCATCCCGCCGAACTCGCTCGTCGCGGGCGTCCCGGGCAAGATCATGCGCGAGAACATCGACCGCATCAAGACGATCCATGCGCAAGCAATCAAGTACAAATGCGAGTGGTCGGTGGAGTACGGCGTCTATCCCGAGATTGGCGGCGAACGCTACCACGGCGAGAAGGTCATCTGATGGCGGATGCAGAGGAGCTGATTCGCCAGCCGCACGGCAGGGAACAGCAGGTCAAGATGGAGATCGTCTCCATGATCCACGGCGGCGAGCCGCCCTACGATGTGATCTACCACGTCGCACGGTGGCTGGAAAAATCCTCGGCGAGCCGGGCTACGCACAGTACGTCCTCGATGCGATGCGCGCGGTCTACGGCTGTGCGCTGCAGCATGTGCGGCCGATGGAGGATGAGCTGCGCGACGTGGAGGCGCGTCTCGTGCGCATCCGCGCCGCCTACGAGAATCCGTGTTCACGGAGGAGGAGAAGAAGCGGATCCGCTTTGCGATCGACCTCCATGTGAAGAACATCGCGCGCCTGAAGGAGTGCATTGCGCGCGCCAAGGCGAACGGCGAGCCGGCGGAGATCGTGAAGAACTGAACGGGGCTCCCGCGAGGCATTTTGCAGACTGTGATCTTTTGAAACTTCTTGTATACTGCCATACAGTAGCCGTCCCGCTTGCATGCAGGGCGGCTTTTTATGGTACTATATTTTCGTTATCATATTTCCATTTTCGGAAATTCGCTCATTTTTAGGAGGGAAAGAACATGAACATCTCTACCGTAAAGAAGTTTTTTGCGGCAGGTGCAGTCCTTTGTATTCTCTGCTGCACTCCTCACCGGCTGCGGCGGCGACTCTGCATCGGCGAAGAAGTTCCTCAACATCGGCACGGGCGGCACGGCGGGTACCTACCACCCGATCGGCGGCGCGATTGCCGGATCCTGAACAAGGAGATCCCGGGCATGAACGCGAGTGCGCAGAGCACGGGCGCGTCGGTGGCAAACATCAATATGCTGCGCGACAAGGCCATCGATCTCGCGACGGTGCAGAACGATATTACGTACTACGCCGTGACGGGCACGGAGATGTTCGACGGCAAGAAGGTGGACGGTCTGCGAGGATTGCCTCGCTCTATCCCGAGACCCTGCCAGTTCGTGACGCTCCAGTCCTCGGGCATCAAGAGCATTGCCGACCTCAAGGGCAAGCGTGTCGCGGTCGGTGCGGCCGGCTCGGGCGTCGAGGCGAATGTGCGCCAGATCCTCGCGGCATACGGCGTCTCCTATAACGATATTGACGCACAGTTCCTCTCGTTCGCCGAGGGCGCGAGCGCACTGAAGGACGGCAACGTGGATGTCGCCGTGCTGACGGCGGGCTATCCGACGGCGTCCGTGCAGGATATCGCATCGCAGAACCCCGTCCGTCTCCTCCCCGTAGAGGAGAAGGTCGCGGATGAGCTGATCGCGAAGTATCCGTTCTACACGAAGACCACGATCCTGCGGGTACGTATGCAGGGTTTGATGAGGCAGTCGGGCGTCTCCGTCATGGCGATGCTCGTTGCGGGTCCTCGGTAGATGCCGATATGGGCTACAGCATCACGAAGGCGATCTTCACGCATCTCGACCGTCTGCAGGCGGCACATGCAGTCGGCAAGCAGATCACGAAGGATACGGCGGAGGATGGCATGTCTCTGCCGATGAATCCGGGCGCGGAGAGTACTTAACGAGAAATGAGAGCCTATCTGATCGCTCTCGCGGCGGCCGTGCTCCTCATCGCGTTTGACATTCTCTCTGCGCCGGCGCTCCTCATGCACGCGGGCGGTGAGACGACCGTTCTCGTGCGGGAGATCGGCAGAGAGGGCACGCCGTTCACGGTGCGGTTCATCCACTCCCGTGCAGAAGACGCCTGTGGAGGTTCTCTACCGTCTATCCGGATGGGCATTTCGACCTCACGGGCACGCGCTATCAGTCACACGGCGTGGGGCTGCCCTTTCTCCCGAGGAGGGAACATTTCGCGAGGAGGATGGACATTTCATCCTCGATATGGATCGTGACTATGACACGCTGAGCCTGCGCACGGGCGTGGGGACGGAGCCGACCACGCGGCGGGCGGCACGGACTACCCCCTATGAGGCGCTATCCTGACGGCACGCGCATCGACCTCGTCGCTGCGCCACTCTATACTAAAGCCTATGATAAGATTTCCGAGGCTGCGGATCGCGGCCTCGTATTTCTTTTTCTGCATCTTTATAAAATATTTTGTATATCACGAAAATGTTCGGGGCTATAGGAACCGCTGATAAAATGAGGTATGCCAGATTGGCGTAGATTTTTGTCCGATTGAGGCAGCAAACCGGACGCATAGCAGAGGCTATGTGGAGGATTTGCTAACGAAACAGGGCGAAAAAGATGCGTCAAGATGGTCGTACCGGAGTGTATCAGTGCTTCCTATACCCCGCCGAAAGAATCATTTGGGATGTGAACTCTCTATGACAGACCATGCGGCAAATGCGGAAAAGGTACTCAAGAAATACGATCGCGAGTCCAATACCGCCCACTATACGGGCTGGCCGAAGAAGATTGTTGCGGCGATCGCCATTACGTTTTCCGTCTTTCAGCTCTATACGGCGATCTTCGGCGTGCTCGATGCACAGCTGCGAGCGCGCCATCCACCTCGGGTTCGGACTCGCGCTCGCCTATCTCCTCTATCCCTTTCGGCGCGCGTGGACGCGGGATCACTACTTTCATCCCGATCGACATCGTATTCGCCGTCCTCGGTGCGGCGACACCCGCCATCTCGTCATCCAGTACCGCGAGCTGATCACGCGCGCGGGCACGGTCTCGCCCGTGGACACTGCGTCGTCGGCGGACTCGGCATCCTCCTCGTCATCGAGGCGACGCGGCGCGTCGTGGGGCTGCCGATGGTGACGGTCGTGCTCGCCTTCATCGCGTATGCCTTCCTCGGCCCCTACATGCCGGGCGTGCTCGCGCATCGCGGACTCACGCCGGAGCAGCTGATCGGCCACCTCTACTTTTACGACGGAGGGCATCTTCGGCATCCCGCTCGGCGTCTCCTCGACGTTTATCTTCCTCTTCATCCTTTTCGGTGCCTATCTTGAGAGCACGGGGCTCGGCAAGTTCTTCATCGACCTCGCCAATGCGGTCGCGGGCTGGGCGACGGCGGTCCCGGCGAAGGTCGCCGTCCTCTCCAGCGGACTGATGGGGCACGGTCTCAGGCAGCTCGGTCGCAAATGTCGTCGGCACGGGCTCGCTCACCATCCCGATGATGAAAAACTCGGCTACAACGCAAACTTTGCTGGGGCGGTCGAGGCGGCGGCCTCCACGGGCGGACAGCTCATGCCGCCGGTCATGGGCGCGGCGGCGTTCCTCATGGCGGAGTTCGTCGGCGTTCCCTACATCGACGTCGTCAAGGCGGCGGCGATCCCCGCACTCCTCTACTTTACGGGGTTTGGCTCGGCGTTCACTTTGAGGCAAAGCGCAAGAGCTGAAGGGCATCCCGCGCGCCGAGCTGCCGAATCCGCTGACGCTCCTGAAGGAGCGCGGGCATCTCGCGATCCCGCTCGTCGTGATTGTCTACCTGCTCGTCTCGGGCTATACGCCCATGCGTGCGGCACTCGTCGCCATCTTCCTCTCCATCCTCTGCGCCATGCTGCGCAAATCGACGCGCATGAAGCCGATCGAGATCGTCTACGGACCTGAGCGCGGCGCGAAGGGCGTGCTCGGCGTGCTCGTCGCCCGTGCGTCGGCGGGCATCATCATCGGCGTCGTCACGAAAGACGGGCGTCGGCCTGCGCCCTCGCATCGGGACTGATTGATCTCGCCGGGTGGGATGCTCCTGCCGGCGATGTTCTTCACCATGATTACGGCAATCGTGCTCGGCATGGGCGTGCCGACGACGGCGAACTACGTCATCACCTCGACCATCGCCGCACCTGCACTGGAGCAGATGGGCGTGCCTGTGCTCGCTGCGCACATGTTCGTGTTCTACTTCGGCATCATTGCGGACGTCACGCCGCCTGTTGCCCTCGCCGCCTACGCGGAGCGGGCATCAGCGGAGGAAATGCGCTGAAAAACAGGCGTACACGCGTCAAAAACCTAGCGATAGCGGCGTTCATCATCCCCTATGTATTCGTCCTGTCGCCCCGTTCTCTCTCATGGTCGATGCGACACTCGCCGCCATCGTCTCCGTGACGCTCACGGCGCTCCTGGCATGATCGCCATCAGCTCCGCGCTCTGCGGATTCCTCGCCGATCACCGCCGCCCCATGAGCGGATCCTCCTGATCATCGCCGGCCTCCTCATGATTAAGCCGGGCGGCATCACCGACCTCGTCGGACTCGCTCTCTTCGTCGTCATCCTCGTCATGCAGCATCGGCGGGCGAGGAGGACAGCATGAAGACGGCACAGGAATACATCGAGGAACGCAGCTTTTTCGATGCGGTCAAGGTACTGTACGAGGTTCCGGGAAGCCGAGCGCGATGCGCTCTGGAACTATCGATGGGCTATGCCTCTACTTTTTGCGATCAATCGTTATCCGAAGCTCTGTGTTCTGCGTCTGGCTCTCAGCCATTTGGAGCGTGCAGACGAGGATACGGCAAGCAAGGCGGAGATCGAGCGCGTCTTCTTTGGCAAGCCCGGCGGTATGACGGCGCGGTGCAAAGAGGCGGTTGAAAACAAGCACGGCTGGTATGCGGAGGAGCCCGCTTCGATGCGTGTAGAGCAGCTCGTGCGCGACGTTGAGGCAGAGCAGGAACGCCTGCGCCGTGACGTGACGGCATTTTTTTGAACGCACACAGCGGCGCGAGATTGCGATCTGCGCATCATCCGGCAGAGGAAAAACTCCCCGTTGGCGCGAGCAAGTTCTACGGAACACCCGACCTGCCCGCAGATTTTGACTGGCCGTACTATGAGGGGACGGACTTCGAGGACGTGACAAGAACCGCCCGCTTGCCTTTCTCGCGCAGATTAACCTCACCGAGGGACTCGCAGTATGATCGTACGGGGCTTCGCCAGCGTCCGGCGTCCTCAGTTTCTTCTATGAGACCATGTCGATGGAGTGGGAGCTTTCGAGCCGCGTCATGAAAGGGCTATGCGCGTCTATTATTTCTCCGAGACGGAGGGACTTGTCCCGACACAGATTCCGGAGGAAACGAAGGAGTGGAGCGTGGGCGAGCAGGCACTGTCCTTTGCGGATGCCGTCAGCCTTCTGTCGTCCTTTTGCATACAGCCGCAGCTGCGGCAACGAGGTGGATTGGGATACCTACAACGAACTGCGGGCGGCGTTCGGATACGATGCTGCCGCACACGAGGATCAATCCGCATGAAGATGCTCGGCTATGCCGACGAGATTCAGAATGAAATGGAGCCGAGTGCGAACTCTACAGCAGGGCATTGACGGAGACATGCAGGAAGAGCTCTCCGAAGAGGAGCAAGCGGAACTTGCGAGAAAGTGCTGCAGATCGCTGGGTGCTGCTGTTTCAGATGGGCACCGTCGAGGATGATGAAACGGAGCTTAGTGTACGGCGACTGTGGTCGATCTACTTCTGGATTCGGAAGGAAGACCTTGCTGCGCGGAACTTTGACAACGTTCGATTGATTTTTGCAGTGTGGGATGAAAATAAATTGCACATCGGAGTGACGATGAAACAGCGCGGACATTACGACTAACATTAAAAACATCCCCTGCCATGCGGCAGGGATGTTTTTCATATCCAATTCGCGATCAGTGCTTTTTCTTCCCGCCTTCACGTCGATGACCGGACCGTCAAGCAGCTGCTGGCTCCTCGTCGAGCTCGGATCCCTGCGGCGACGCCAGATCAGGAAGGCAATCACAGCGAGGATGACGAGCACGAGGACAACGGCGCCGATGATGACGTTCGTATGCCAGATGCGGAACGACACCTGAATCGGCGAGGACTCGCCCGTGACGAGCGTCTTGCCGAGGTTCCACGTGAGCGTCCTGCCGCCGTCCTCCTCGCGGTCGGCGTTGGAGCTCGACGGTGCGGACGGGAGCGTCATCTGATAGGTGAACGTGATGTTGCTGGCGAATGCACCTGCACCGCCGCCGTTCTGGCTGCCCTCGAACAGAAGGTCAAAATTGTAGTCCGTGTAGAAGAGGTCTTCTTCACCGTAATGCCCTGTGTTCTTGCCGTCATGTGCGGCGAAGAACTCCTGATCAGACAGCTTGTCCACCGAGTCGTAGTGCTCCCGTGATCTCGTAGCCCGACATATTTCTCGCTGTGACGGGCGCGACCTGCGCATCGGGGGTTCTTTTGCCAGCATGGACGCGCTTTGCTCTGCTCGACGATCTGGGCGAGCATCGGCGCACCGACGAGCGTCGTCTTGAGATCGGCAGAGCCGTCGTTGTTGACCGTGACGTTCACGTCGCCGCTGAAACAGCCGCTCGTCAGAACGAGCAAGCCGAGCATCACTGCGGCGAGCATTGTGCGCATGTACTGCGTAGTGAACATAGTATACCTCCCATAGATTTGACCCATAAATTCGGATTGAGATTTATCCGTATTGTACATGAGAGAGGGGAATTTTGCAAGGAGGAATACCTTAGCGGGCAGAGACTGCTCCGCTCTGATGCACAGAAACTATTTCCTGAAAAATTTTATCTATTTACAGATCAAAAAGATTCGGTTGTCAGTGATGCGAATTTTTCGCTATAATAGAGGGTAGAATGATTCTGCTTAGCGCGGCAGCTCCCTGCTGCAGTGGGGCAGAGGGATATTTTTCATGAGGAGGATTTCACATGGCAAAGGTAGCAGTTGTATACTGGTCCGGCACGGGCAACACGCAGAAGATGGCAGAGGGCTGTCGTCGAGGGCGCAAAAGGGCGCAGGTGCTGAGGTCGAGTGCTTCGAGGTGGACAGCTTCTCCGTCGATCAGATTGACGGCTTTTGACGGTCTCGCGCTCGGCTGCCCCTCGATGGGCGCAGAGGAGCTCGAGGAGGCTCGTACGAGCCGTTCTTCGCAGCTGCGGTGGACAGCGGCAAGCTCTCCGGCAAGCCCGTTGTGCTCTTTCGGCTCGTGGGGCTGGGGCGCAGGCGCATGGATGGAGACGTGGTCCGAGCGCACGAAGGATGCTGGTGCAAATCTCGTCGATACCTTCATCGTCGAGAACGAGCCGGACGACGAGGGGCTCGAGGGCAGCAAAAGAAGCTCGGCGCAGCCATCGCCGGTGCGTGCTGATCGGTAAACCTGTTCATATTTTTGATGAGAAGAGTCGCTTCGCGCGGGGCGGCTCTTTTTCTATGGAATCGCTGAATTTATCAGTGCTTCCATCTGGATTTATTGCAGGAATTTTGCCACATGATAGAGAAATTAACAAGATATGCATGAGGGGTGTATACTGAGCAAGCGAACACTGATAAAAATGAGGTCTGCCAGATTGGCGTAGATTTTTCGTCCGAACGAGGTGGAAAACCGGACGCAGAGTGGTGCTCTGTGGAGGATTTTCCGCCGAAGTGCGGAGCAAAAAAGATGCGTCAAGATAGTAGTGCCGAATTATCAGTGCTCCTAAGGGAAAGGAATGATGATGTATGGAAACAGAAGCGGCGTCTGCGGCAGTGCAGACGGCAGGCTTTATTCATCCTGTGATGGCGGATGTTATGACCATCCTGTCGTTCGTCCTCGTCGTCGCGAGTGTCGGGATCGCCTCCGTGGCGACGTACTATGCGTGGCGGCAGTCGGGCGGCACGATTGATGCGGGTGGAAAAAGGATGTCGCGTGGCTGCGCAAAGAGGCGGAGCGTCTCTCGAACGAGACTCAAAAGCGTCGCAGCGAAGGACAGTATGACCGCGAGCGAGATCACGCAGCTCAAGGAAAAGATCGCGCAGCTCGAGGCGACGCTAACGGAGATGGGGAGCGGTACTGCGGCACCGCCGCCTGAGGGAGCCCGCTGCCGGAGCCGGAACTGCCTGCCCTGAGCCCGAGCCCGAGCTGCCGGCACGGAGCCAGAGCCGGAGCTTTCCCGCGCCGGAGCCGGAACCCGAGCCGGCAGCACCGGAGCCTGAACCCGAACCGGAGGAAGAGGAGGACGACGATCTCGACCTCGATGCACTTCTCGACAGCAAAGCCGATTTGGCAGGATCTCCTTGACGACTACCACGCCCTGTGCGATAACTTCGATCGAGAGAAGGGCGCGGAGCTGTGCATGCCGATCATCACGAAGTATGGGCTGCATCTCCCTCGTCTGCTCCGACCACGCCGCCGTCGAGAACGGCAAGGCGATGCCGAAGTTCGAGGAGGTCGAGGATCTCAATGAGGCGACCTTCTGGGCGTGATATGACATCCCGGGGACAGCCGGACGACTTTCGCCGTCGTTCCGAGCCCCATGTTCCCCTACGATCAGAAACTGCATGAGAGCGGCGGCATGAAGGAGACCTTTGCTGCACGCCACGAGTGCCGGAGCGACTACGATCACGTCACCGTCGATATGCCCGCACTCTTCAGCAAGCGCAACGACAAGTGGAACATCGAGCAGCGGGACTCCTGCGGCTCGTGGAGTAAACGCACCGATAACAAAGAGGAACCGTACACGAGGAAACACCTCGGTACGGTTCTTTTGCGCCTCTGGTGCTGTCAATTAGCATCTGCATATCTCCAACATTTCCGCTGGGTCTTGCTTTATAGTCGTCACTGCCGATGCCCGGCTTTGTGAGGGATGCGTATGCGCGCATAGGCACGGGTGTGCTCTGTCCGTTTGTTGTCAGAACAGGTTTTGTCTGAGGTTCACTCGGCAAGTCATTCATGACGATAATTTTTAGCTTTTAGCCTTGGTTCTTTTTGGGCTGGGCAGCGCCCAGAAGTTGTGTACGCTGCACCATCATAGTATCCTGTCAGTTCCAGCAGACAACATCACCTTCCTTTGTGCGTGAAAAAGTTATTTCATCATAGTGGCTAGAATCTTATTTCTTTTCCCCTTCTTGTCGCTTATGTCCTTCAGACATGCCTGCAGGAGGATTTGATTCACGAGGATGTCGGTGTTTGCGGGGCGATGGCGGCGGCGCATCTGCGAGGGCTTTCCATGCGCCCGTGTAGTCCTTCGTGTGGATGAGGGCGACGGCGAGGGCGTTCTGTGCGTCGGCATTCGCGGCGTCACGGTGGATGGCGTCGCGCAGGACGGGGATTGCCTTCGCTGCGGCGTTTTCTGCGAGGAGGGTGAGCCCGTAGTTGTAAAGTGCGCCCGCATCGTCGGGCGCGAGTTTCAGGTATGCTTCGTAGGCGCGGCGAGCTTCCTGGTGCTGCCCTCTGCGGTGTGGGTGAGGCGATGCCGAGGTATGGCTCGGGGCGGTGTGTATTGCGTTTCTGTGCGGCGGTGAAGTCGGCACGCGCGGCGGGGAGGTCGCTGCGGTGGAGGTAGACGAGGCCGCGATAGATGTAGCCGTCAGCGTCAGCTGCCTGCATGATGCGCGCGTTCGCGGCGTGGAGGGAGATGTCGGAGCCGTCGGGAAGAGCTGCACGGTCGCGGATGGCGAGGATGCCTGTCCGTAGGTGGTGCCGGGGATTCGGTGAACGCCGTTGAGCTGTACCCAACGCGTGAGTTTGCCGAATACGTCGGGGCGCTTCGTGCGGAGGAGGTCATAGCGCGGGTCGACGATGGGGCTTTTCGGCGCCGTTGTGCTTGCGTAGGCGAGGAGGTGCTGGATGTGTGCGCGTGCGCCCGTGCGCATGTCGGGGAAGGAAAGCCCCTTTGCGCCGTTCCCCGTTGCGCCAAGCCCGCAGAAGTTGTTCTGCCGCCAGTCGACGTCGCCGCCGTAGGCGAAAGCCCGTTCCTTGTACGCCTGTGCGAGCGCGACGTCGAGTCGGGATGCCCTCGTGCTCAGCCTCCTCGTAGTAGCATGGACGAGTTCTTTGGGCGTGCCGGTGAGTTTGGGCCTCGGGTTTCGCGCGAGGAGGTAGGCGAGCATCTGCTCTTCAGATGCGATGGGCTCTGCCGAGGATGGTGACCTCGGCGGCGGCAGGCTCCCGGCACGGGAGGATGTCGAGATGCGGTGCGGGAGGGCAAAGTGCAGCCCTGCGGCGAGTTTTGGCATCGACATTTTTTGCCTGGTGGAGTTCGGCGGGAAGACGGGACGCGGGATGGCGGATGTGCTGTCCTTTGGGGGACGAGGAGCAGGGCGGCGAAAGCTGTGCGGCGCACAGAGGAGTGCAGCGGCAACAGAGCGGCGGCGGGCAGTCTGCGGAGGTTCACTGGGTATCGTCCTTTCTGTCGGTGCGTGATGGGTCTGTCGTGGGGATTTCCACGTGTATTGAGAGGTCATTTCGTTCCGTAGAGGATGCCGCTTCCGCGCAGGGACGAAAGGCGCAGGGGGCGGGCATCAGGATGACGTTCTCGGTGTGGGGAGATAGGAGATGTCGGAGATGCCCTCCTCTTTGAGGATGTCGATGAATTCGTTGATGTCACCGTAGAGGTCGCGGTTCTCAAAATTGTCGTGCGGGGCGAATGCGCCGCCCCTTTTCAGGACGCGCAGTGCCTCGATGACAAGCATGAATTTGTCCTTTTGCGTGCGCACTTCGTGAAAGACGAAAGTTGCTGATGACGGCGTCGAAGGTCTCGTTGGGCGCATCGAGTGCGCCGCATCGCCCGCACGACGAGCATCGGTCGCGTACGTATTCGAGGGTCGCGTTGCGCACGCACTGCTCCGCACTGCTGTCCCATCGGCGGCCAGAGGTCGACTCCGACGTACATGCCTCAGGGATACTGCTGTGCAAGGGCGATGCTGAGTGCCCTGTGCCGCATCAATGTCGAGGACGGTGCCGCGTCCATCCCATGGGAAATCGGTCGATCAGTGCGCTGTGGATGCGCCGCATGAGATCCGCCGCCGTCCGCGGAGAGGACATGGCGGCAGTGGGTCATGTAGAGGGGCGGCAAGGAGGGACATGAGGAGAGGACGAGGAGAACGCCGTAGGCGGTGTCCCGTCCGATCAGGAGATGCACTGAGAGGATTGTCGCAAGGACGAGTGCGGCTGATGCCCCAGAGGTGCGCATCATCGGGCGCGCGATCCAGTGCCGTAGTCAGGTTTCATGATGTTCCTCCGGGTGGTGTGCGGCGTTGCCGCGTCCACTCGTCGTTCACGGCGGCGCGCAGTTCACACAGTACGGGCGCGAAGGCGGCCTCGCTACCCCGTAGGTGTGCTGGAGCTCATGCTCGAGCGGCAGCCATGTGGATGGAGTCGCACTCGTTGTGCGTGATGACAGCCTCCATGCGGTCGAGTGCTTTGATGAGCCGCGCTTCCTCTGTCTCCATGGCGTCCATTTCGGCAAAGAGGGGCGCACCTCTGCGCTGTGGCAGGCAGGGCGTCGATCCATGCGTCCCGGAGCTCGTGCTCCCGCGCACGGTCGGCATCCGTTTTCTCAAAGGTCGGGATGTCGCCCGTAAATACCTCGCCCATATCGTGCAGGAGTGCCGCGAGGAGGACGCGCGTGAGGTCGGCGGCGAGGGAACTGATCGTGCAGAAAATATGCCATCAGCGCCATGCGCCAGCTGTGCTCGGCGACGCTCTCCTGTCGTCCGGATTTCATCCATGCGTGGCGCGTACGCTCTTTTAGTCCTGCGATGCAGTGCAGGAGGTGGACAGATAATCGTTTGGGGTCATAGGTGCTCCTTTTACTGTTTCGCAACAGGATTATAACATATTAGCGATACTTGGGGGAGATGCTATAGTAATGAAAGTGTTTCGCAATAGACTTGTCAACTGAGCCGTACATATAGTATGATATGGTACATCGTTTTGTATGAGGAGGGCGTGCCGGTGAGAGAGACGATGGGGTGCTCGGCGTGGTGACACAGCGAGGCGGCGGCGCGCTATCTCATGGAATGGCAGGGGGCTCGATCGCGAGATTGTCTGCTATGGCGATATCGGGGCGTGCCTCCGTGCGGTAGAGACAGAGTGCGGTGCATGCGGCGTTTGTCCCTGTGGAGAACTCCTGAGGGGCGATCGCTCGTGACGCTCGACGTGCTGCGCGCTCCGGATGCGCTGTGCGTGCAGCGTGAGGTGATCTGGCCCGTGCATAACTATCCTGATGGCGCAGCGCGCGGATGTGGGATCCGTACGATCTGTCCCATGCACAGCCCATCGCGCAGTGCGGAGATTTTCTCCTGCGCCGTTATCCACAGGCGGAGCTCATCAGAGCAGCGAGCACGGCACGCGCGGCGGAGATGGTTGGTGCAGAACCCGCAGATGCGGGTGCTGCAGCGATCTGTACGCGGCGGGCAGGTGTGTGTGAATGGTCTGGTGGAGATCGCGGGCGAGGATCGAGGACAGCGGGGCGAACTGCACGCGCTTCTTTGAGGTCGTGCGTGCGCGGGAGGTACCGCCGCTCGCATACCCGATACGATCCTGCTGGTGGCACAGATCGACGGTTCGCGGCCGGGGGCACTCTACAATGTCCTCGGTGAGTTTGCCCGCCGTGAGGGTGAACCTCACGCGCATTGAGTCGCGCCCCGCACGGACGAGCTGGGCGCATATCTTTTCTTTTTCGATCTCGATGCGCACAGCGGTGCCGCAGCGGAGGCGATGCCGCCGTTGCACGGCGGGCGTTTAGCTGGAAGGAGCTGGGACGATTTCCGGTGCATCTCGCCCACAATGAATAGGGAGTACAGCTGCTTTTCATGGGCAGGAATCGAAGGAATGAGTTTTTACGATGGTTGTTATTATGAATGCAGATGCCACGCAGGCTGAGCATTGAGGGGTCATCAGCGCCATCGAGGAGAAGGCCTCGAGGCAAAGGTGATGGAGGGGCGCACCAGAAGATTGTCGGTGTAATCGGCGATAAGACGAAAACTCGCCGCAACGCCGCTGGATGCGATGCACGGCGTTGAGACGACGGTCGCGATCTCGAAGAGCTACAAGCGCGCGAGCCGCGAGTTCCATCCCGCCTCGACGGTGGTGGATATCCGCGGCATCAAGATCGGCGACAGGACGCCCGTGGTGATGGCGGTAGGTGCGCGGTGGAGTCGCGCGAACAGCTCCTAGAGACGGCGCAGCTCGTCAAGGAGGGACGGTGCACAGTTCATCCGCGGCGGTGCGTACAAGCCGCGTACCTCGCCCTATGCGTTCCAAGGCCTCGAGGAGGAGGGGCTGAGTATCTCGCCGAGGCGCGTGAGAAAGACGGGGCTTGCCGTCGTGACAGAGGTCACGGTGGTCGAGGCGGTGGATACGGTCGCCGCCTACGCTGATCTTCTGCAGGTCGGCGCACGCAATATGCAGAACTTCTGGTCTCCTGAAGGCGGTCGGACGCGCGGGAAAGCCCGTCATGCTGAAGCGCGGGCTGGCTGCGACCATCGACAGTGGCTGAACGCCGCCGAGTACATCATGAATGAGGGCAGTCGAAACGTCATTCTCTGTGAGCGCGGCATCCGCACGTATGAGACCTATACGCGCAACACGTTTGACATCAGTGCGATTCCTGCGATCAAGCATCTCTCGCATCTGCCGATCATTGCCGATCCAAGTCACGGTACGGGAAAGTGGCGCATGATCAAGCCCGTGTCCCTCGCCTCCATCGCGGCAGGCGCGGACGGTCTCATCATCAGGTGCATCCGAACCCGCACGCGCCCTTTCCGATGGTCGCAGTCGCTGACGCCGGAGAACTATCGCGATCTCATGGCGAGCGTGCAGAAGCTCAGCCGCTTTATGAAGGATGAGCATATCGAACCGATGGTGATGGAGTAACGCAATAGAAAAATGCGGTGATACGAATGTGACGTTCGTATCACCGCATTTTGATTATGTCGATTATCCCTCGGCGATGACTTCGATCTCGCAGAGTGCACCTGCCGGCAGTGCCTTGGCAGCGACGCGGGAGCGCGCGAGCTTGCCCGTGAAGTGGCGGGCATAGACTTCGTTGAATGCGGCGAAGTCCGCGATGTCCGCGAGGAAGCAGGTGGTCTTGATGGTGTGCGAGAGGTCGGTACCGGCAGCACTGAGGACGGCGGCGAGGTTCTTGCAGACCCTGCTCGCCTGCCCTGCCACGTCCGTCGCCGTGATCTTGCCGACGGCGGGGTCGATGCCGATCTGTCCCGAGGTGTAGACGAGAGAGCCGACGCGCATCGCCTGGCTGTAGGGGATAGGGGCGGCAGGGGGCGTTGTCGCTGTGAATCATTTCCATAGAAGCTCCTTTCATCAATCAGGGCTGGTGTACGAAGCGTTCTGTTTCGTACACCAGCCCTTTCTGATTCACACAGCACTGTTTTTGTGGTGTGGAATTTCCTCTGTAGTGGATCGTCGTGACGCGGACGGCGATGGAACCGCCCTCGTTGTAGGTCATGCCCGCGACCGCGACGACCTTGTCGCCGTGGTCGACGTAACCGTTGTCGAGGGCACTCTTGGTTCAGGACTCGATCATCTCCTCGACGCTCGACCACTTGCGTCCCTGGATGGAGTAGACACCCCAACGCAGGTTGATGTGGCGTGCGACCATCGGGCTCGGCGCGTAGGCGACGATGGTCGCCTTCGGACGGTATTTCGACGACGACGCGCGTCGTGTAGCCGGACTGGGTCGGCGTGAGGATGGCGGTGGCACTTGTCTCGTAGGCGAGCTGCACGGTCGCATCGGGAGACGGCATCCGTCGTGGAGGAACGCTCACGGATCTGACGCGAGCGGATGAGTGAGTCGTACTCAAGCGACTCCTCGCAGCGCTGGGCGATGGTGTTCATCATCTTGACCGCCTCGACAGGGTAGTTGCCGCTTGCGGTCTCACCCGAGAGCATGATGGCGTCCGCACCGTCGAAGATGGCGTTGCCGACGTCGGAGACCTCGGCACGTGTCGGGCGCGGGTTCTCGGTCATCGACTCGAGCATCTGCGTAGCGACGATGACAGGCTTGCCGACGGCGTTGCACTTGCGGATGATTTTCCTTCTGGATGACGGGGCACATCCTCAGCGGGCACCTCGACACCGAGGTCGCCGCGCGCGACCATATACCGTCGGAGACAGCGAGGATCGCGTCAAAGTTGTTGACGCCCGCGAGGTTCTCGATCTTGGGATGATCTCCATGTGTCACGCCGTGCTTGGCGATCAGGTGGCGGATCTCCTCTCACGTCAGCAGGGCGCTGGATGAAGGATGCGCGACGAAGTCCATGTCATTCTCGATGCCGAAGATAATGTCGCGCTCGTCCTGCTCGGAGATGGCGGGCGAGGCTCGGCTCGATGCCGGGCGCTGCGACGCGCTTGCGCGTGGACATCACACCGCTGTTCTGGATGGTGGTGATGATGTCCTTTGCCGCGCACTCGTCGACAACGAGCTCGACGAGGTCCGTCGAGAGCAGGAGCTTGTCGCCCGGCTTGACCTCACTGTAGAGCATCTTGTGGTTGACGCTGACGTGCGTCTCATCGCCCGGCGCATCGTCGTACGTGAGCGTGAATTTGTTGCCCTTCTCGAGGTGTACCTTGCCGGCGGCGAATTCGCCGAGGCGCATCTCGGTCCCTGTGGTGTCGAGAGATCAGCGAGATCACCTTTCCCGACGCGCTCCGCAGCGGCGCGTACCTTCTTGATGCGCTCCATGATGCTCCGGATGCGTGCCGTGGGAGAAGTTAGGCGTGCGGGCAGTTCATCCATTCTCGATGAGTGCATCGACGATGCCGTCGGATCCGTGGCGGGACCCTGTGCAGATAATTTTTTGTCAGCAGACCTATCCCCGTTTTTGTGCCCTGAGTTTACATCTATGGATATTCTACACTCTTTTTAGAGAAATAAGATACTATGCGTACACATGCCGCCAGTTGATGGAGGTTTGTTATCTGGACAATGAAAAGAATACACGGATGCAATTTGACAAGAACCTCGCTTATTATGTAGGCTGTTTTTATAGGAAAGGGTGATACTATGGATTTTCTAACTCTGCTGTGGGGACGATCAATGACTTTTGTGGACTTATCTCATCATCGTCGTCCTCGTTGGGCGCAGGCTGTGGTTCACGCTCTCGACGAAGCTCGTCCAGCTGCGCGCATTGCCAGAGATGGTGCGCCTTCTCACGGTGACCTCGGTCGCCGCCCGAGCGGGCGCAGAGGCGATCTCGTCGTTTCAGGCGTTCTGCGTCAGTACGGCGTCGCGTGTCGGTGTCGGCAATATTGCGGGCGTTGCCATCGCCATTGTGACGGGCGGCACGGCGCGGTGTTCTGGATGGGAGCGATTGCCTTTGTCCGGGACGGCGACGAGGGTTCGTGGAAGTACGCTCGCGCAGATCTACAAGATTCCGCGCAGCCATGGGCTCTTTTCACGGCGGCCTGCCTACTACATCAGAATGCGCTCGGTCAGCCCCTCCGTGGCAAAAAGCTCTTTGCCGTGCTGATCTCCGTGACGTTTGGTCTGATCTACGTCTCGGTGCAGAGCAAATACGATTGCGCTCTCGGTGGAGAAGGCATTCGGCGTGGAGACGTGGATCATGGGCATCGTCCTCTCGGTGCTGGCGGCACTCGTGATCTTTGGCGGACTCAGCCGCATCGCGACATTACGACGTTCCTCGTACCGATCGCTGGCGGGGCTGTATCTCCTCATTGCCCTCATCATCGTCATCATGCACTCGATGCGGTGCCGGGGATGTTGCCCTCATCCTGCACGATGCGTTCAGTCCGCAGGCGGCGGTCGGCGGCGGCATCGGCACGGTGATCCTCACGGGGAATTCGCCGCGGTCTGTTCTCGAATGAGGGCGGGCGAAGGCTCGATCCCGCAATGCGGCGGCGACGGCGAGGCGTGACCCATCCTGTCAAGCGGGGACTGGTGCGAGGCGTTCGGTGTCTACGTCGATACGTGGATTGTCTGCTCTCGGCGACGGCGTTCATCGTGCTCCTCACGGGCGGGATACACGATCGGCGGCGACGTGAGCGGCATCGCACTCGCACAGGATTCGCTCGCCGAGCGTCTTCGGCACGTGGGCTTCGTCGCTCCTCTCGATTCTGATTTTTCCTCTTTGCGTTCAGCTCGGTCGTCGGCAACTACTACTACGGCGAGATCAACATCCACTTTTTCGGTGCGAATGTAAAGACGGCACTCAATATACGCGCCGCCGTGGTCGCGATGGTGTTCTTCAGGCTGCGTCAGCGCGTTCCAGCTCGTCTGGAACCTCGCGGATCTCTTCATGGCGATGATCTGCCTCACGAACCTCTACGCGATTACGCGGCTCGCGCTATGCGCGGATGGCGCTCCGGCGGACTATTTCGCGCAGAAGGCGGCGGGGAGGAATCAGATTTTTGATCCTGCCATTCTGCCCAACCAGCGCGGTGTGATGGCATGGAACGAGGATGAGTTCCGCGCACTGAAATACGAATAAAATATTTGGGGAGCGACTCTGCGAAGCAGCTTCGTGCGCAGTTCCTCCTTCTTTTTCTATGAGAGGTCTTTACTTTTTGATGCGTGCTTTCGTAGAATAGAGGCAAGAACAATACGCGCGTGAGCGCAGAATCGAGACAGGGGATGGTTTATGCTGAAAAAGGCAATCGCGGTCGTCGTCGGGGAGACAGCCCCGGCATGAATGCGGCGGCACGCCTGTGGTGCGTACGGCGCTCTATGAGGCGTCGATGTCTGCGGTGTGCACAACGGATACAGCGGCATGGTGCACGATGATATTGGGCAGCTCGTCGCGCAGCGTCGGCGATCTCATCCAGCGCGGCGGCACGTTCCTCGGCACGGCGCGCAGCAAGACGTTCATGACGCCCGAGGGGCGCAAGACGGCCTACGGAATCTCCGCAAACGCAACATCGAGGGACTTGCGATTATCGGCGGCGATAGGCTCGCTGACGGGCGGCTCGCTTCTCAGCAAGGAGACGGGAATGCCGATCGTCGGGCTGCGGGCACGATCGACAGCGATGTCTGGGGATGGACTATACGATTGGCTGCGGTACGGCGTGCAACACGATCGTCGATGCGATCAACAAGCTGCGCGATACGGCCTCGAGCGCATCGCCGCATCATCATCGTCAAGGTCATGGGACGTCACTCGGGCTGGCTGGCAATGATGTCGGGCATCGCGGGCGGTGCGGATATATCCTCAGTACCGGAGGTTTGCGTTCGATCTCGAGGAGATCAGCCGTGAGCTAGAGGAGATGTACGAGAGCGGCAAGCGCTACAACATCATCGTCGTTGCAGGGGGCGCGGGCTCGGGCGTTGAAATCAGCAAGATCATCGGCGAAAAAGACGCGAGATCGATACGCGCGTCTCGGTGCTTGGACACATTCAGCGCGGCGGCTCGCCGACGGTGGAGGGACCGCATCAAGGCGTCGATGCTCAGGTGAAAAGGCGGCGCTCGCGATCATCTCGGGGGTGACCGACGTGGTCTACAGCTTTAACGAGGGGCGGGTCGTGGGGTCAACCTCTTCGAGGCGGTCCAACAACAGCAAGACGCTCGATCCGAGGTCTCGATGCGGCTCTCGCGTGCGTGGCTAATAATGATGTTTTGAGGGGCTGCGTGCAGATGTCCCGCAGTCCTGAAAACTTACTGATAAATTCAGTACAACCATCTTGACGCATCTTTTTGCCCGCACTTCGGCGGAAAATCCTCCACAGAGCACCACTCTGCGTCCGGTTTTCCACCTCGTTCCGGACGAAAAATCTACGCCAACCTGGCAGACCTCATTTTATCAGTGCTTCCTGTCCTCTTGACAAGATTCCGTAAACCATGTAGACTACCCTATGTTGTTATCCCATAGTAGAATAGCTTCTCATGTGGAGAGCACTGTGGAGAGTTGTCCGAGTGGTTGAAGGAGCACGCCCTGAAAGCGTGTGTGCGGTGATACCGTACCGAGAGTTCGAATCTCTCACTCTCCGCCATTTTTATTGATTTTCTCAGGGCGGGCTGCGGTGCCTTGGTCTCGCGCAATGGAGCCCTGTGAACCCCGTCAGGTCCGGAAGGAAGCAGCGGTAAGCGGATCGTTTGCATGTGCCGCGAGGGTGCTGGGAACTGCGGTCTGCCGTGGGAGAAATCGGAACAGCGCAGCCCGTGTGGGCTGTTTTTGTTTGTCAAAAAGGAGGTGCGCGATGGCATACGTAGCGCTCTATCGGCGGTGGCGGCCGGAGAGTTTCGCGCCGATCTCGTGGGGCAGGAGCATATCAGCCGCACGCTTTCCCGCGCGGTGACGAGCGGGCAGACCAGCCACGCCTACCTCTTTACGCGTAGCGCGGCACGGGCAAGACGAGCACGGCAAAGATCCTCGCGCGCGCGCGTGAACTGCGCCAGTGACGCTCACGCCGTGCGGCATCTGTGACTCCTGCCGCAGCATCAGCGATGGCTCGTCGATGGATGTCTTTGAGATCGACGCGGCGGTCCAACCGCGGCATCGACGAGATCCGCGATCTGCGCGAGTCGGTGAAGTTTCGGCTCGGACGGAGGGCATTATAAGATTCATCATCGACGAAGTGCACATGCTCCAACGAGGCGTTTAACGCGCTCCACAAAACATTGGAGGAGCCGCCCGAGCGCGTGATCTTCATTCTCGCGACGACGGAGCCACAAAAGTGCCCGCGACGATCCGGTCGCGCTGCCAGCAATATGACTTTCACCGCATTACGGTGACGGAAATTCGCGATCGTCTCATCTATGTCTGTAAGGAATCCGGATATTGCGGCGGAGGAGGATGCGCTCGGCATCATCGCCGCGCAGGCGAACGGCGGTATGCGACGCACTCTCGATTCTCGATCAGTGTATGGCACTCGCGGAGGGACGCTGACGGCGGAGCGCGTGCAGGAGGCGTTGGGGCTTGTCGGCCCGTGCTTGGATTCGGCGCATGGCGGGGAGAGATCGCTGCGCACGATGCGGCGGCACTGATCGCACAGCTCAGTGAGCTCCTGCAGAGCGGGCGCGCGTTGAAGCAGGTGCTCGCCGAGCTCGCACAGCACTTCCGCCGCCTGATGATCGTGGGCGTCGGCGGCACGGTCAGTGCGGCAGGAGCTCTGCGCAGGCGATGCGGAGGAGCTGCGCGCAGACGCGGCGCAGTTCACGCAGGAGAGATCATGGCGATTCTGCGTCGTCTCAATGAGACGATGCAGGAGCTGCGTACCTCGCCGCACCGCGCATCGCGGTGGAGACGCTGCTGATCGGCCTCTGCCATACGGAGGGGACTGCTCTTTCGGGAGAATCGACTGCGCCCCCTACGGGCGGCGCGGATGCTGCGCGGATCGCGCGGCTCGAGGCGCCAGGTCGAGGAGCTGGCGGCACGCCTTGCCGCAGGCAGCACGCCCTGTATCCGCCTCGCTTCTGCCACAGCGAGTGCTGCACCTTCACTGCGCCCACATACGGCGAGGCGGATGGCGCACAGCATCAAACCCGCTGCCGAAAAAAGCGGCATCGTCTGCCGCAAAGACGCGGCGGACGGTGCGCCGCGTCAGCTCGACATGAAGGTCTGGCAGAGCTTTCAGACACGGCGCTCAAGGGAACGAAATCGGCCGCCGCATCCCTCCCTCTCGGGCGCGGCGTACGAGGGCATGACAGAAACCCATTTCTTCATCCGCCCGTCCTCGGATATGGCACGTGACTATATCAAGAAACGCCATCGTGCCGTCTTTGATGAGGTGATGACGGAACTCGCGGGACGCCAGCTCGCCGATCGTCTGTACGGGCGGCGAGGGAGGAGGAGCTCCGCCACCTCCGCACCCAAAGAGCCGGACTATCCTGCACCCGTGGCGGCGCTGCTCGAAGTCGCAGGTGAGGGGGCTCGTGTGGAGGAGGTGACGGCGCCGCCGCGTGCGGCGCAGAAGAAACCGCCCCGCCCCGCAGGAGAGCACGGCAGAAGAGAATGACTACGAGCCGTATGAGCCGACCCCCGATGAGGAAGCAGAGATGTTTGATGATGAGCTTCCTCCCGATGCGCCAGAGCTTGACGTTGTGGACGGATTTTGCTAGACTAGGATTACATCATAAGATAAAGGAGAGATACTATGTTTAACGGCGGCGGAAATATGGCCGGTATGATGAAGAAAGTCCAGAAGATGCAGGCGGACATGAAGAAGATGCAGGGACGAGCTGCGCAAGAAAAGCGGTCGAGGTCTCCTCGGGCGGCGGCGCGAGTGAAGGTTGTCATGGATGGCGAGAAGCAGGTGCAGAGCCTCATTATCGCTCCCGCGGCGGTTGATCCTGAGGGACATTGCGAGATGCTGCGGGATCTCATCTCCGGCGGCGTTCAACGAGGCAACGAAAAAGGTGGACGACATGATGGCGCAGGAGATGGTAAACTGACGAGCGGCCTCGGCATGCCGCCCGGACTGCTCTGATATGCAGCAGATCGCACCCCTCGCACAGCTCATCGAGCAGCCGCGCGCCCCTCGGCATCGGGGCAAAGACGGCGACGCGGCTCGCCTACCATATCCTGGACATGGATATGGGCGAGCATCGTCTCTTCGCTGCCATTACGGGAGCGAAGGAGAAGATCGGCTTTTGTTCCGTCTGCTTCAACCTCACGGACAGCGACCCGTGCGCCATCTGCATGGCGGAAAAACGCGACCACACGACGATCTGCGTCGTCGAGCAGCCACGAGGATGTTGCGGCGATGGAGCGCATGAACGACTATGACGGCGTGTACCACGTTTTGCATGGCGCACTCTCCCCGCTCGAGGCGTGGGTCGGACGACATCCGCATCCGCGAGCTCGTCCTGCGTGCGGGCAAGGAGAATGTGCAGGAGGTCATCGTCGCGACCAACCCCAACGTCGAGGGCGAGGCGACGGCAATGTATATTGCCAAACTCCTGAAACCGATGGGGATTCGCGTGACGCGCTATCGCACACTGGATTGCCCGTGGGCGGCGATCTCGAGTACGCCAGATGAGGTGACGCTCTCGCGCGCCATGGAAAAACAGAAGGAGATATAACTTGGATATTCGCTGCGGGCGTCGCACTCGCCGTTTTGATTTTTGCTGTCCTCGGCAAGGTGATTTCTTTGCCGTTCCGCATCGTGTGGAAGCTCATCACGAACAGCGTCGTCGGCGCGATCATCCTCTGGGTGGTCAACCTCTTTGGCGCGGGGATCGAGATCAACTTCCTGCGCGCCTTGATCGCGGGATTCTTTGGCGTCGGGCGTCATCGTCCTGCTCCTCAGAACGCATGATGGGACATTGACACCGATTTTTTTCAAAAACGAAAAAGGGGTTGACGGAAGTCGCGGCGTGTGTTATATGGCTGACAGTCGCGCCGATGAGAGCGGCGGCGAGCGAAAGCAAGCCCCGAGCACTAGAGCGGCGCAGGATGTACCCTGAAAACTACACAATGCAAAACAGTTAGATTTCGAATCTAACAAGCCAGATGCAACATCGTTGAGAAGGAGCAATCCTTCGGTCAACGAAACAACAATTCTTTTACAAGAATGACATTTTGAGCCAACAGGCTCTCAGATAGACTACGGTCTTTTATGGAGAGTTTGATCACGGCTCAGGACGAACAGCTGGCGGCGTGCTTAACACATGCAAGTCGAACGGGATGATCTTTGAAAAGCTTGCTTTTAGAGATCTAGTGGCAAACGGGTGAGTAACACGTAGACAACCTGCCGACAGGATGGGGACAACATTCCGAAAGGAATGCTAATACCGAATGAAAGTCAGAGGAGGGCATCCTCCTCCTGATGAAAGATGGCCTCTGAATATGCTATCACCTGTTGATGGGTCTGCGTCTGATTAGCTGAGTTGGTGAGGTAACGGCTCACCAAAGGCGACGATCAGTAGCCGGTCTGAGAGGATGAACGGCCACTTGGGACTGAGACACGCCCAGACTCCTACGGGAGGCAGCAGTGGGGAATCTTCCGCAATGGGCGCAAGCCCTGACGGAGCAACGCCGCGTGAGTGAAGAGGTCTTCGGATCGTAAAGCTCTGTTGACGGGACGAAACGTGCGGGTGCGAATAGCGCTTTGGTAATGACGGTACCTGTCGAGGAAGCCACGGCTAACTACGTGCCAGCAGCCGCGGTAATACGTAGGTGGCGAGCGTTGTCCGGAATCATTGGGCGTAAAGGGAGCGCAGGCGGGCAGTAGGTAAGTCCATCTTAAAAAGTGCGGGGCTCAACCCCGTGATGGGATGGAAACTATCGGTCTTGAGTACAGGAGAGGAAAGCGGAATTCCCAGTGTAGCGGTGAAATGCGTAGATATTGGGAAGAACACCAGTGGCGAAGGCGGCTTTCTGGACTGCAACTGACGCTGAGGCTCGAAAGCCGGGGGCGAACAGGGATTAGATACGGTAGTCACGGCCGTAAACGATGGATGCTAGGTGTGGGAGGTATCGACCCCTACCGTGCCGGAGTTAACGCAATAAGTATCCGCACCGGGGAGTACGGCCGCAAGGCTGAAACTCAAAGGAATTGACGGGGACCCGCACAAGCGGTGGAGTATGTGGTTTAATTCGAAGCAACGCGAAGAACCTCACCGAGCTTGACATTGACTGAAAGCGCTAGAGATAGCCCTCTCTTCGGAGACAGGAAAACAGGTGGTGCATGGCTGTCGTCAGCTCGTGTCGTGAGATGTTGGGTTAAGTCCCGCAACGAGCGCAACCCCTGTTCTTTGTTGCCAGCAGCGTCATGGTGGGCACTCAAGGAGACTCGCCGCGGAGAACGCGGAGGAAGGCAGGGATGACGTCAAGTCATCATGCCCTTATGGCGGGCTACACACGTACTACAATGGGAACGGACGAGAGCAGCGAACGCGCGAGCCGGGCAAGCGAACCTCAAAAACCGTTTCCCAGTTCGGATTGCAGGCTGCAACCCGCCTGCATGAAGTCGGAATCGCTAGTAATCGCAGGTCAGCATACTGCGGTGAATACGTTCCCGGGTCTTGTACACACGCCCGTCACACACGGAAGTCATTCACACCCGAGCGAACCCGGGACGCAGCCGTCTAAGGTGCAGGTGACTGGGGGTGAAGTCGTAACAAAGGTAGCCGTATCGGAAGGTGCGGCTGGATCACCTCCTTTCTAGAGGAAGTTTAGGATGCAACTACGGTTCACAACGTCTTAGCTTTCAGTCGCTTTGGCTAAAGAGTTTTGCATTGTCTAGGTTTTTGAGGGCGCATCTACTGGAAACCAACGATTTGTTGATAGTCGATGCAGCTCATATGTTCACTGAAAACTGCACAGAAGAAACAAGAAAATCTAAATCAGGGAGACTTTAGTGTACTCATGTCATGAAAGTTTTCCTCACTGAAAGATTTTTCCCAAACAAGATCAAGGATAAAAGCGAAAATACCTTGAAAGTCGTGAGACGTTAAGTCAAGCGAACAAGGGCATACGGCGGATGCCTGGGCGTTTCGAAACGAAGAAGGACGCGATAAGCTGCGATAAGCCGTGAGGAGCCGCAAAGTAAGCCTCGATCCATGGATGTCCGAATGGGGCAACCCGGCAAGAGTAATCGTCTTGTCACCCTACCCTAGAGGTAGGGAGAAAACACCCGATGAACTGAAACATCTAAGTAGTCGGAGGAAAAGTAAATCAAAGAGATTCCCTGAGTAGCGGCGAGCGAAACAGGGAGGAACCCAAACCTGAGGACTTCGGTTCTAGGGGTTGAGGATCTGCAACAAGGACAGCAGCTTTAGTGGAACGGCATCTGGGAAGGTGCAGCGAAGAGAGTGAGACCCTCGTACACGAAAGAGCGAGGTTGGGCTGGGATCCAGAGTACCACAGGACACGAGGAAACCCTGTGGGAAGCAGGGGACCACCATCCAAGGCAAAAATACTATCTGAACGACCGATAGCGATGAGTACCGTGAGGGAAAGGCGAAAAAGAACCGCGGAGCGGGAGTGCAATAGAACCTGAAACCGTATGTCCACAAGCAGTCGAAGCACTTTAGATGCGCGACGGCGTGCTCTATTGAAGAATGAACCGGCGAGTTGATCCTATGCGAGCGAGGTTAAGCGGAAGACAGCGGAGCCGAAGCGAAAGCGAGTCTTAGAGAGGGCGCATTAGTCGGCGGAGCAGACCCGAAACCACAGTGATCTATGCACGGCCGAGCTGAAACTCAGGTAAAATTGAGCGGAGGCCGAAAGCCCGTGAGTGTTGAAAAACGTTTGGGATGAGCTGTGCATAGGGTGAAATGCCAATCGAACGTGGAGATAGCTGGTTCTCCCCGAAATAGCTTTTAGGGCTAGCCTCGGGCGATGCATACGCAGACGGTAGAGCACTGATCGGGCAAGGGGCGTAAAGCCTACCGACCCCAGTCAAACTGCAGAATGGCTGCTATGGGCAGCCTGGGAGTCACGAATGGAGTGATAAGACCCGTATGCAAGAGGGAAACAGCCCAGACCGCCACAGCCAGATACAATGCTGTACTGAAGTGGAAAAGGATGTAGGAATTCGAAAACAAGTCCGTGATGTTGGCTCAGAAGCAGCCACCATTTAAAGAGTGCGTGATAGCTCACTGGTCGAGAGTCCCTGCGCCGAAAAATGTCCGGGGCTCAAGCACAGAACCGAAGCTGCGGCTGCACTACGACACAGTGCGTAGGGGAGCGTACCATGCGCGGACGAAGGCAGTACCGGAAGGAGCTGGTGGAGGCATGTAGCAGTGAGAATGCCGGTATGAGTAGCGAAAAGGCCAGAAGAATCTGGCTCCACCGAAAGCCTGAGGTTTTCCTCGGGCAACGCCTCGTCGTCCGGGGTCAGTCGGGACCTAAGCCGAGGCAGCAAGCATAGGCGATGGACAACTGGCGAAAAATTCCAGTACCGCAGGACGTCGTTTGAGTGATGGAGTGACGCAGGAGGGAGCTTGAGCGCGCAGACTGGAAGAGCGCGTCGAAGGCGGTAGGCTGCATGGGAGGCAAACCCCATCCTTGCAAAAAGCCGGAGACCGTGACAGGAGGCGAACCTCGGGCGAGCTGAAGCCAAGCAGCACTACACTGCCGAGAAAAGCTTCTAGCGAGACGAACGTGCGCCCGTACCGAAACCGACACAGGCAGGCAGGGGAGAGGATCCTAGGTGCGGGAAAACCCTCGTTAAGGAACTCGGCAAAATGCATCCGTAACTTCGGGAAAAAGGATGGCCGACTGATGAGTGACCCTGCGGTTGCAGCCGGGCTGTTGACGCGACAGAAAAGAACCCAGCGACTGTTTACCACAAACACAGGTGCCTGCGAAAGAGCAAATCTGACGTATAGGTGCTGACGCCTCGCCCGGTGCAGGAAGGTTAAGGGAGTTGTTAGTCCTGGAGATGCAAGCCTGAACTGAAGCCCTGTAAACGGCGGCCGTAACTATAACGGTCCCCTAAGGTAGCGAAATTCCTTGTCGGGTAAGTTCCGACCCGCACGAAAGGCGTAACGATTTGGGCACTGTCTCGACGAGGGCCCGGTGAAATTGAAATACCTGTGAAGATGCAGGTTACCCGCGACTGGACAGAAAGACCCCATGGAGCTTTACTGCAGCTTGGCATTGGTCTTTGGCGATATAACGTACGGGATAGCGGGAGACTGGGAAAGCCTGCTCGCTAGATGAGGTGGAGTCACTGCTGGGATACCACCTTCATTCGCTGGATCATCTAACCGGAACGTTACGCGTTCGGGACAGTACCGGGGCAGGAGCAGTTTGACTGAAGCGGTCGCCTCGAAAAGAGCAACGGAGGCGTCCAAAAGGTTCCCTCAGCGCGGACAGAAATCGCGCGAAGAGCATAAAAAGGCAGAAGGGAGCTTGACTGCGAGACTGACGGGTCGAGCAGGTACGAAAAGTAGGGCTTAGTGATCCGGTGGAAAGAGAGTGGAATTGCCATCGCTCAACGGATAAAAGCTACCCTGGGGATAACAGGCTAATCTCTCCCAAGAGTCCATATCGACGGGGAGGTTTGGCACCTCGATGTCGGCTCATCACATCCTGGGGCTGAAGCAGGCCCCAGGGTTGGGCTGTTCGCCCATTAAAGTGGTACGTGAGCTGGGTTCAGAACGTCGTGAGACAGTTCGATCCATATCCATCGCGGGCGTAAGATACATGAAGGGAGGCTGCTCCTAGTACGAGAGGACCGGAGTGGACGGACCAACGGTGTACCGAGTTGTCCTGCCAGGCGGCACGGCCGGGTAGCTGCGTCCGGAAAGGGATAAACGCTGAAAGCATCTAAGCGTGAAAGCAGTCCCGAGATGAAGTATCTCATTCCTATAAGGAAGTAAGACCCCTGAAGAAGACAGGGTTGATAGGCTGGATGTGGAAGCACAGCAATGTGTGCAGCCGACCAGCACTAATCGGTCGAGGGCTTGACTTAGCTGAGCCGTTGTCGGAGCATAGCGACAGACACTATGCGAACTGAAGTCGACGTGAGTACATCAGGTGGGCTAGTGCGACGAAAACGTCCCAAGAACACGAGCGAAAGCGAAGTGTGCATTGGCAGACGTTGACCGCTACCTAGAGAGCAAGTATTTGCGCTATCAACTTGCTGACGTTTCTTCTGTGAAGTTTTTGAGTGAGGCAGACTCATTCAACAAGATGCGGTGATGATGCCTCGGACGGTTCCATCTGTTCCCATTCCGAACACAGTAGTTAAGCGTCCATGAGGCTGAGGGTACTTCGTTGGAACGACGATGGGAGAGTAGGTAGTTGCCGCAAGAGAGAGGGATTCGATGATTCCACGGAGTCCCTTTTGCTACTATATGGAGGGATATGATGAAGAAGAAACTCACAGTAATTTGTCTCGGCTTAATGTCGCTTGGCATTGGCTTGCTCCTGCTCGCATCTCTCGCCGATCAGATAGCTGAGAATCTGGAACCGCACGGAAGCCTCGAATGCACAGGACAGCGGCGGCGATCTCTGCCAATAACAAGAAGGATGTCGTTTACAGTACGGTCGCCTATCTTTTTGTCTAGCATTGGGTTCGGCGTAACATGGGTTATGGTGTTTTTATGAGCTGGAGGAAGATTCTGAGGAAAAATCATAAAAGAATCTTGTATCGTCAGTATTCTTTTGACTGTAATATGTCTAGTTATCTTTTTAAGGAATCACTGATAAAATGAGGTCTGCCAGATTGGCGTAGATTTTTCGTCCGGAACGAGGTGAAAAACCGGACGCAGAGGTGCTCTGTGGAGGATTTTTCCGCCGAAGTGCGGGAGATGCGTCAAGATGGTTGTACCGAATTTTATCGAGTGCCTTCAATCCAATGAAAGAAAGTCGCATGATTTCTTCGGGAGGTACGTTCAATGATTCTGGATCGTTCTGGAAAATCTGCTGCTCGGCAGATTCCAGTACAAGCTGCTCGTTGTCACCGGCTTGGCTGGTTGTTTTGATGCGATGGATACGGGGCTGATCGCCTTTGTCCTGCCGGTACTGGCGCGCGAGTGGAGTCTCACGCCCGGCGCAGGTGGGATGGATCGCCTCGATTGGGCTGATCGGCGTGGCGCTTGGGGCGGTGCTTGCGGAACGATTGCCGACCGCATCGGCCGCAAGCAGGTGTTTACGATCACGGTTCTCTCCTAGTATCTCGACGGGGCTCTGCCGTCGCCTCGGAACTATGAGTCGCTGTCGCGTTCAGTTTCTGTCGGCTTCCGTCTGGCGCAGGCGAGCGTGCCTGTGCGGCGACGCTGATGAGCGAGTATGCGCCGGCACGGCTGCGCGGACGCTTCATTGTGCTCCTTGGGAGCTTCTGGGGGCTTGGCTGGCTTGCGGCGGCATGCATTGCCTACCTCCTCATCCCCGTCTGTGGCTGGCAGGCGGCGTTCTTTATGGCGCATCTACCCGCGCTCCATGTATTCCTCCTGCGCCTCGCACTATGCCTGAGTCGATCCGTTATCTCCTCGCCAAGGGGCGAGTGGATGCAGGCAAAGAGCGATTGTGCGCGCGATATCGAGCGCCAACTTCGTCTGCCGGAGCGTCCTTCCTCGATCAGACTTGCTCCGCACCATGTGCAGGCAGAGCAGGTGGAGACACCGGATTTTCCGCGCCTGGTCGAAGGGGATGCGCCGCCGCACAGTGATGCTCTGGCTCGCATGGTTCGGCATTGTGTTCAGCTACTACGGCATCTTTATGTGGCTGCCGTCGATGGTCTTTGCGCAGGGGTTTGCCATTGTCAAGACGTTCGAGTACGTCCTCATCATGAGCAGCTCGCGCGGCTGCCGGGCTACTATGCGCGGCATATCTCGTGGATGTGATCGGCCGCCGTTACACGCTCGGGCTCTTTCTCCTACTCAGCGTCGTGCAGCTATTTCTTCCGGCAATGCAGGCGACGTCTCCGCTCTCCTCGGCTGGGGCGCGGCGATGAGCTTCTTTAATCTCGGCGCATGGGGCGTTATCTATACCTATACGCCTGACGGCAGTATCCGACGGCGATGCGTGCGCTTGGCAGCGGCTGGGCGGGCAGGGTTTTCAGCCCGCATCGGCGGCATGAGTTGCACCGATGCTTGTCGGCGTGATGCTTGCGAGTGCCTTCCCCATGAGCGGCATCTTTATGATGTTCGCGGCGGTCTTTGCGTGATTTCGGGAGCGAGTGCTCCTTCTCCGGACGCGAGACAAAAGCAGCGAGAACGCTGGAGGCGCTGGAGCAGACGCTCGGTGCGCCTGGGCCCTCGGCACTGCGCAACGAATAGGAGAAATATCGCTAGAATTATGTATGAAAGAATTAGTTAGACAAATTATATATAGCAAAAACTCTTTTCGAATGAAATTCTCTGTAGTATACTTGCAGAGACAAAGAAAAGCAATGTGGATGCTTCTTACCGGGGGAGTTTAGCTTGACGATGGAGCGTCTGAGGGCAAATGCGCACCGGAGTGGTGCGCATTTGTTTTGAGGTAAGGAAGGAAAGAGGTATTTATGCCGGCGGAAACGGAGTTACGGAGCGTCGCCCAAGGGCGGCGCATCGGGTTCCAGATCAACTGTATCGTGGCTGCCAGCGTTGCCATGGTCGTCGGCGATCATCTTAGGGATTGTCGGCTACATGACCTTGGAACGCTCGAAGAGCGATGCAAGGCGGGAGCGCTTTCAGGAACTCAGAAGCATCTCGGCTGGGAGTTCCAGCTGCGCTATGACAAGGCGTATCAGGCGGCTGCGATCTCCAGGTTCGCATTCAGGACATTCTGGGCACCGCCGAAGGCTCGCGGCGCGATGCGGTCGTCAAGGTGCTCAAGGTCTATGGCGGCGACGCCCGGCATCCTCGGCATCGGTGCCCTGCTTTGCGCCGGATGCGTTTGACGCAGAGATGCCGAGATGGTGAATACGGGTACTCGGATGCGAGTGGACGTCTCATCCTGCATACGTCATGGCAGATAAACGGTAATCCCCGCTCAACGGCTATGGACGGCAGGCTGGTACACGGATGTGGAGACGTCGCATAAGACGATGCTGACCGATCCCTATACTTTACATCGTCCGATGGCGGGAAAATGATGGCGGCGGCGATTTCGCGGCTCATCATGGTGAACGGTCAGTTCTCTGCGGACGATTCTCGTCGACATCGACATGATTCGGGGCGATCCTGAAAAACTCAGTTCAGACGATCAGTACTATGTTCTCTCTTCGGACAGAAGGCATTGTCGCCCAAGGCCGGGGATGACAGCGTGGTGATGAAGAATCTCTATGAGCTGTCGGGCATTAAGGGCGAGGATGTCTTTAAGAGCACGGCAGATCACCCTTCCGATCCATAAGAACTCCTCAGCACCAGAGCAGAGCACTTTTATGTGTGCACCGATTTCCTTTTGACGGCGTTACGGCGCAGTGGGGCATCGGCTCCGCGACGAACTATGATGTGTTCACCGCTGTGGCACAGCACGCGATCTATATCCTTATCGCCGTGGGCATCATCGGTATTCTCCTGCTTCTGGCGGTGCTGATCTCGCTTTGTCGCGAAAGCGGTCGACGCCGATGGGTGACCTGCAGGGCGGTGGTAGAACTTTGCCCGTCTCGATCTGCGCGCGGATAATCCCGCCAACGTACGTGCACGCGACTATCGGCAGAGCGGATGAGATCGGCGCGATGGCCGGGAGATCTCGCCGAGCTCGCCAATAATCTGGCGTGAAACGATGGGCGAGATCAACGCCTCCTCGGAATCCGTGGCGGCGACAGGTGAGGAACTGACGGCGACCACGCAGACGACGGCACACACACTCACAGGAGGGTCTCGAAGGCGATCAGAACATCGCCGGGGGGCGACGAGTCGAGCGGAGGATACGCAGAGGCGGCCGATCATCTGGATAGAGGTGCTGCGTATCGAGCAGGAGACGGAGCGCATCGTCGAGTGTTCTCAACGAGACGACGCAGAAGATCAGCGACCGCAAGGAGGAAGGATCGCGGGATCCTGAACGATCTGCTCCGGTCGCGCCGAGGAATATTCAAAAGCGACCGAGGGAGGTTGCAAAGGTCGTCGAGGAGACGAATCAGGGCGCGGACAAGATCGACGAGTCCAGTACGATGATCCAGAGCATCGCCGACCAGACGAACCTCCTCGCGCTCAACGTCGCCATCGAGGCGGCGCGTGCCGGCGAGGCGGACGCGGTTCGCCGTTGTGGCGGAGGATCGCAAGCTCGCCGAGCAGAGCTCGAGCTTACGGACGACATCCGGCGGCATCATCCACGGCTGGGGACGAAGAGTCAGCAGGCGGTGGACACGATGCACGTATCGACGAAGCTCGCCTCGGAGTCGCATCAGGGACTAGAGCACGAAGAGTGCTTCGACCGTATCTCTGGGGCGGTCGGGGACGGGCGACGTGGTCAGAAGCTGAGACGCATCGGCAAAGACGGCGATGGGCGAGAGCACGCGTCCATCTCGGATGCTGGTGTGGGAACCTCCGCACTCGCCGAGGAGAATGCCGCGACGACCGAAGAGGGCAGCGCGTCGGTGGAGACACAGACAGAATGCTCTTGAGGACATCGCACAGGCGAGCGAGGGGCTCGCGGAGATTGCGACCGACCTCCAGCGCGAGGTGGGGCGGTTCAAACTCTAAACGGTAATACATGGGACGGTCACAGGAGGAGTTTTCTTTCTGTGACCGTTTATTTCTATGACTCACTTGAGTATAAAAATAAGGGGATCAAATTAAAAATTTTATGAAAACACTATACAGCTGTGAGTATCCTGTGCTATACTTACTAAAACTATGTGTGGGAAAATGACAGAACATTTTTGGAGAGAGGAGAATTATGTCGAGGAGACTGCGCTGGAGCGCGGCGCACAGGGCAGGGGATCGGCTTTCAGATCAACTGCATCGTGGTGCAGTATTGTCATTGTGATGGCGATTGTCCTTGGTATCGTGGGAAGAATGACCTGTATGATACGCTTTGAAATGAGGAGAAGACGGAGCGCTTTAACGAACTGGAGGAAGATTGCCGCGTCTGTTCAAACGCGTATGAAAGGCGTACCGTATCGCACTCGCAGAAGTACGGATTCAGCGAGATCCTGCAGGGGACACCGGAGACGCGCGTACCGCGAGGCGGTCGTCCAGTGCTGTACGCGACACGATGGAGGCAAGTCCCGAGCTCTCGGTGCGGGGCTTGCTGCTCAGAACGCTGACGGCAGGGATGCGGAGATGGCGAATAACAGAGTACTCGGATGCGTCCGGACGCCTTATCCCGTACGCCATGGCGGACAAAGGTGATCCCGCTCAGCGGCTATGGGGCAACAGGATGGTACACGAATGTGGAAGTCGCATAAGACGATGCGACCGGGTCCCTATACTTTTACATCGTCCGATGGCAGGAAAATGATGGCAGCGGCGATTTCATGACTCATCATGGTGAACGGTCAGTTCCTCGGCACTGCTCTTTGAGCATCAACATGGGCGGGTTCAGTCAGATCTGCAGGGCATCAGCTCGGAAGATCAGTTCTATGCGCTCTTTCCCAGTCCGGGTCGATCGTTGCCCATGGACTGTCCAGAACTTGGTCATGAAGAATATCTTTGAACTGATGGGGATGAAGGCGGGAGGATGTCGCGAAGGGACGGCGGAGGATCCCTTCGCGCAGGGAAAAGGTTTCTCCCTCCTCTGGCAAAGGATACACTCTGTGTCTATGCGCCGATCTCGTTTGACGGTGTTTTCGCGGCAGTGGGAATGCTGCGCAGCGACGAGCTATGACGAGTTCACCGCTGATGCGTACCACATGATTTACTCTTCTCGTTGCCTATTGCTGTCGTTGGCGTTGTCCTGCTGGCCGTGGGACGATCGTCTTTGTCAACCGGCGGATTTCCTCGCCGATGGGCGATCTGCAGGGGCGCGGTACAGAACTGCCCACCTCGATCTGCGTGCGGACAATCCGGCAAATGTTCGGGTGCGTGAGCACATGAGGCAGAGTAGGATGAGGTTGGCAGTATATCCGAGGATCTTGCAGAACTTGCCAGACGTTGCGTGCGACAATGGCCAGATCAACTCCTCCTCGCAGTCTGTGGCGGCGACGAGCGAGAACTGACGGCGACCGCACAGTCACGGCACACACCTCACGGGAGGTCTCGAAAGGCGATCCAGAACATCGCCGAGGGCGACGGCAGGCGGAAGATACGCAGAAGGCAGCCGATCATCTCGGTGAAGTGCCGCGCATCAGGCAGGAGACAAGCGCATCGTCGGAGTCCTCAACGAGACGACGCAGAAGATCAGCGACCGCAGGCGGAGGGCTCGGAGATCTGAGTGATCCTGATCGGTCGCGCCGAGGAGATGTTCAAAGCGACCGAGGAGGTTGCAAAGGTCGTCGAGGAGACAGATCGGGGGCGCGGACAAGATCGACGAGGTCAGTACGATGATCCAGAGCATCGCCGACCAGACGACCTCCTCGCGCTCAACGCCGCCATCGAGGCTGGCGCGTGCCGGCGAGGCCGGACGTGGGTTCGCCGTTGTGGCGGAGGGATCCTCGGCTTGCGGAACAGAGCTCGGCTTACACGGACGACATCCGCAGTATCATCCACGAGCTGAGACGAAGAGTCGGCGGGCGGTGGATACGATGCGCACGTATCGACGTGAAGCTCGCCTCGAGTCGCATCAGGGGCTTGAGGCACGAAGGTGCTTCTGACCGTATCTGGGGCGGTCGAGGGGACGGGCGATGTGGTCAAAAGAAGCTGAACGCATCAGCAAAGACGATGGGCGAAGGGCGCGTCCATCTCGGATGTGGTGCAGAACCTCTCTGCACTCGCCGAGGAGAATGCCGCGACGACCGAAGAGGGCAGTGCGTCGGTGGAGACACGGTGAGATGCACTTGAGGATATCGCGAAGGCGAGCGAGCGCTCGCAGGATCGCGACCGACCTCCAGCGCGGTGGAGCGGTTCAAACTATAAGGGTACGATACAGAGTCTCTGCACGAAGATGGTTCGGTCTTCGTCGGCGGCTCTTATTCTATGTGCGCAGTCCTGCTGTGGATGCACGCGAAAACACTATGCGAAATCTCTCTGTTATGCTGCAATAGGGGCGGATAATATGACGGTACTATAGAGGAGCTACTGATAAATTCCAGCCTCGCCATCTTAGCGCATCTTTTGCCCGCTTTTTCGTTGGCAAATCCTCCACGCAGCCTCGCTATGCGTCCGGGTTTGCTGCCTCAATCGGACGAAAAATCTACGCCAATCTGACGGACTTCATTTTATCAGCGATTCCTATATTTTGAGGTGACATTTTGCGATATAACTGGAAGCGCTCTTGCGGCGGCATCTCTTTTGCACTGGCGGTACAATTCCTACGCACCGCCGTCGCGCGATACCTCCGATTCTCCCGTGCAATAGAGGTGACGGAGGGGATGCAGGGAACGGCGTATACCGTGCTCGATACGACGGGCGAGTGCGCACATTCCCCGTGGAGATCGTCGGTCAGATGGGAGGGCGGCAAGGGCTCTCAGCGGATGATTATAGCGCGGACGGGCGGCAATTTCATCGAAACACGTCGGCGGTGTCCTGCGGATGAGCGGCAGTCGATTTATGTGACGGTCGTCTCGTGGGGAGCGCTTGCGGCGAGGGCTGGAAAGGATCTCTGCCCCTATACCTTTTCATCATGCCGATTGAGGACATGATTCCGCTCTGGTCGATGCCCGATACGAAGAATAAGACCGCGCATCGACACGGTGGACGTCGTGCGCGCCGTTGAGGAGCGCAAGAAGGCAAAAGGAAAGAGGACGAACTGCGCGAGCGCGAGAAAAAGTTGAGAAAATGACGCGCCGAGCGTGGGCGCGTGCGGCGTGATCGCCGCCCTGCGCGGAGAGAAAAAGGCGGAGGAAGTACCCGCAGATCATGCGGGTGAAGGAAGACACGAAGGCTGCGGACGATACGCGCTGACACGGCCGCTGATGCTGTGCAGAGCGCGGACAACGGTGAGAAATCGTCGACCGAACCCGTCCGCGTCATCTTCCGTAGAAAAGAAGAAAGCGCACGATGCCGAGGAGAAGTCGGCCTTCTTTTGTGAGCGGGTTTGGCTCAGCGGGGTGCGCTATCTAGAAGAACAATATGCCCGCAGGCGGTAGCGTTCCTTCCGCTGGGAACGGTCAGTGCCAATACGCCCCTTCCCAGCGCTATGATGCCGTTCTTGCGGGCGGTCAGTCGTTGGGGTCGCCATTGTTTACGGCGACGCTCCAGCATCGGCGCGACGGGAACGGTGACGGCGGTGGACGGCAAAAAGGTGCTGGCATTCGGGTCCTCCTTTATGCACAAAGGGCAGCGTGAACTACTTCATGACGGACGCCGATGTGGTCGGGACGATCGCAGGGCAGAACAGCGGCGTGAAGATCGCGAACATCGGCAGTGTGATCGGGCGCATCAATCAGGATCGCGAGACGGGCGTTGCGGGTATCCTCGGGACGTTTCCCCACCGCTGTTCCGATGCGCATTCACGTGATGAAGGACGACGCGCTCGGCACGGAGACCTTCGGCGCACAGATTGCCCATGATGAGGATTTCCTGCCCGTGCTTTTCGGGCAGTGATCGCCTGCGGCAATGGGCGCGTGTCGGATTCCTCGGCGCGGCACGGCGCGCATCCGCTTGCCATCCGTACGAATGCCGTGGACAGCGGGTCTTTGAGCGGCGCAATATGTACTACAGCGCGGCAGATGTCGGGCAGGTCGCCGTGACGGGAGCTGCTTTGCGAGGCGATGAATATGATCGTGACGAATCCGCAGGAGGGTCCGATATTCGATCTCGATGTGGATGTGGAGCTCACGGGCGGACGTCGGACGGCCGTTCTGGTCTCAGCGGTGCCGGACAAGCTGGTGGTAAAGCCGGGCGATACGGTGACGTTCGAGACGAAGATCCGCCCCTATCGCAAAGCCGGAGGAGACGCTGTCGATTCCCCTATCGCGTGCCGAAAGCGCAGCCGGCGAGGGACGCTGAACCTCGATATCCGCGGCGGCGGCTGCGTCCCTGTGAGATCGCTCGGCACTCCTCGCGCAGGCGGGAGCTCGGATCCCGACGACGAGGAGAGTTCAATCGACGGCGGAGTAGCTGGACGGTCTTGCCGCGCAGAGGGCGGAACAATGAGATCATCATCGCGGCCCGCGCGGCACCCGCACCGAGCTCCGAGAAGGAAATGAAGAAGCGCACTGCGTCTTTGCGGCAAAGGCGTCGGCACGCGCGGCAGAACGCGAGGCCGAAGCGCGCGACGCTGCTCGGTGATCCGAAAAGAAGGACGAGACGCGAGAAATTCTATGCGCCGTATGTGATCGAGAACGGGATCCATGCGTCGCTGAGAGGTTGAGGAATCAGGACGAATGGAACAGACTGGTCGTTCATGGAGGCATCCTCGCGCGGCCGTGTGAGAGATCGGCAGGGGCGAAAAATGCGGTGCTGCCCATTATCGCGGCGGCACTGCTCGGTACGAATGGAAAAAGTGTGCTGGATGAGGTGCCTGCACTCGAAGATGTCTATACGATTACGGCGGTGTCGCGTGCCCCTCGGCGTGACGGCGGACTACACGGAATCGGGCATCGTCTGGTCATCGATGCGACACACATTGCGACGGTCGCAGCCCCTACGACCCTCGTCCGCAAGATGCGCGCGTCATTTCTCATCGCTGGGGCCTCATGCGCGCGCGAGGACACGCGGAAATCTCGCTGCCGGGCGGTCATGCGCCATTGGGACGCGCCCGATCGATCTGCATCCTCACGGCTTTGAGGGCTCCTCGGGGCAGAGATCGAGATCACGCAGGGCGCGATTCACGCGCGTGCGCACGCGCCTGGCAGGGGCGCGCATCTGCTTCGATTTCCCCGAGTGTCGGGGCGACAGAGAATGTGATGATGGCGGCGTCCTGCGCCGAGTGCCAGACGATTCTTGAGAATCCTGCGCTCGAACCGGAGATCGTTGATCTCGCGAACTATCTCAATGTGATGGGGGCGCGCATCCGCGGTGCAGAACGGAACCGCATCAAGATCGATGGCGTGCCGGAGCTGCGCGCGGCAGACTATACGATCATCCCTGACCGCATCGAGGCGGGGACGTACATGGTCGCGGCGGCGATGACGCGCGGCGATGTGTTCATCGAGAACGCGATCAGCGAGCATCTGAAAGCCCGTCATTGCGAAGCTGGAAGGAAGCGGGCGCACAGATCGAGGAGGATGTCAGCGGGGTGCGCGTCTCTGCGACCGCGATGAGGCGATTGATCTCAAGACGATGCCCTATCCCGGTTTTTCCGACGGATATGCGAGGCGTAGCTGGCAATGCTTGCCGTCGCCGAGGGACGAGTGTCGTGACGGAGACGGTGTTCGAGAACCGCTTTATGCACGTCGATGAGCTCGTGCGCATGGGGGTCGGATCCGTGCGGACGGACGGACGGCGACGGTCGAGGGAGGTGCTCTCCTGAAGCGGCGCACCTGTGCGGGCGACGGATCTGCGCGCGGGTGCGGCGATGGTGCTCGCGGGGCTCGTGGCGCCGGATGAGACGCGCGTCGGCTACATCCATCACATCGACCGCGGGTACGATGATCTCGTGGCAAAAGCTCGTGTCACTCGGTGCGGATATTCCAGCGCGTGGATGCGGGTGGGGCAGGAACATAAAAACTGGCTTGCATAATAAAGAATGATGCGATAGAATAAATTCAGAACGATGGATTGAGGAGGTATGAAGGATGAAGCACATCAAGACGGTCAACAAGCCGACGATGCAGTCCACGCTCTACACGGGCGGTCGGTGGCGAATGCCGAGCATCCTGCCAGTCTGCCTGCAAGACTTCCTGCACGGTGGGCAGATCAGCCCCTGCGCGAAGTAAGACGAATCGGCACAGCCCTTCTCGTTTGCGAGAGGGCTTTCTATGTGTGTGTGTGGCAAATGTTATGGAGACGCATACTTGACACTCCACGCATAAACACCTCGTTCACGAGTGATCGTGCTCGTTCGCCTAAATACCGGCGCACTTCTTAAGCGCGCTACGCTTGAACGGAAGAAGTACGCGGGGGCGAGTCGCACACTTTACTCACTTGCTCACATTAGGGTTTGCTTTGGAGTGATGTCTGGGGCGTCGACTTCCTTACATCGGTAACATTTGACTTATAGTACAAAGGAGAACAAATGAAAGTCCGAACGCATAAGTTCAAGCAGAACGGTATATGCATCCTCGTCGATGTGAACAGCGGTGCGGTTCACGTGATCGACGAGGATGATTGTCGATATGATGGATGATTTCGACGGGACGAACGATGAGGCTGCTGTCGGCACGTCTCGAGGGGGCGTTATCCCGAGGGGATCTGCGCGGAGGCACTCGCGAGCTGCACGAGCTGATGGCGGCAGGGGCGCCTTTGCCCCCGGATATTGACGCTACCGCCGACCTTCAAGTCGCGCGGATTGGTGAAAATCCCTGTGCCTGATGGTGGCACAGGACCGCAATCTGCGATGGCATTGTTTCGGCGACGGCGGCAGCATGGCGGGTACCGTGCGGTGATGTCGCCTGAGGGGACGCGTCGGTCGATTTTATCATTGACGGTCTGCGCCCGGCGCAACGTACAGTGAGATTGATTTCTTCGGCGGCGAGCCGCTGATGAATCTGAGTACGGTGAAGGCGGTGACGGAGTACGTGCGTCAGCGTGAGCAGGAGACGGGCAAGGAGTTCAGGCGACGCTCACGACGAACGTGGGATGCTGCTTTCCGACAAAGAATATCGCGATGGCTGAACGACAGCCATATCTCTGTCGTGCTCGGCGGACGGACGGCGCGAGGTGCACGATGCGATGCGTCGATGCGGGAGGACGTGGGACGTCGATGGGTCATGCGTAATTTTAAGAGCTCGTCGATCAGCGCGGCGGCGGCGACTACTACCGCGCGGGACGATATATGCACGAGAATCTCGACTTCGCACGAAGGATGTGCTCGCCATGAATGCGGCGGGCTGACATCCTCTCGATGGAGCCGAGTCGTGCTGAAGGACAGCCCGCTCGGCTTTACGGAGGAGGATCTGCCGCGCATCTATGCGGGAGTATGACCGCCCTGACGCAGACCTATCTCGACCGCGTGCGTGCGGGAAGGTTCTTCTTCTTCCACTTCAACATGGATCTCAACCGCTAGCCCCGTGCGTGGCAAAGCGCCTCGCCGGGCTGCGGCGCGGGGCATGAATGCTACGCCGTCGCGGAGAACGGAGATCTCTACCCGTGCCATCAGTTCCGTGGGGCGTGAGGGCTATCGCCTCGGCTCAGTCTTTTACGGGCGTTAGAGCATGGAGCTGCCGACGTACTTCCGCAACTCGCATGTGCTGGAACAAGCCTCTCTCGCCGCGACTGCTGGGCGCGGTTCTGCCTCGGTGGCGGCTGTCATGCCAACGCCGATCTCTTTCATGGGGACATTCGCCATCCCTACGAGGTCGGCTGCGCGATTCAAAAGAAGCGTCTGGGTGCGCGATTCTTGTGCAGGCGGTGCTCGCACTGGAGAAGGAAGAGGCAGAAGAAGCGCAGAAAAAGATTTCTTGACAATGTTTTCATCTTCCGCTATAATTCGCTATGTTTGCTGAGAGAGCGCTATGGGGGTATCGACTCAAGTTGGTGAGGCACGGGTTCTGGATCCGCATGCGTTGGTTCGAGTCCAGCTACCCTGCCATTTGAAGATTGAGGAGCTGCCCTGCCGGTCAGTTCCTTTTAATGAAACTTTTTATCATCTCTGTGTGGATAGATAAAATAACAGTGCTTTCCCTGGAGATAAGGAGAATGATCATGAACAGCCAAAAGAGGGATCGGTGTGTGCCCGCTCGCGAGATTGTGCTCGAATGCCATATTCTTCGTCGGCATACAGACGATCTTTGCACCGTGTGAACCGCATGAGGATGGAACGTGGATGACTCTGTCACTGGGCGGGCGAGGCGCACGGGATTGCCGCCGTTATGCTCGGTCATGTCGCTGCTCCACCTCCTGCCCGCTGCGTACAGGGGATGAAGGGAGGGCTGGTCTTTTGCGATGATTTCCGGTGTCTTCCTGATCATTGTTCTGCCGGGGCGGCTCATTCCGCTCTGCATGATGGAGACGATGCGTTGTCACGTGATTGATGCAGCCTGCGGTTACGGTGATTGCCGTGCTGAATATCGTTCTTTCTGCCGTGTATCGCTGGCGGCATCGAGAGGAGGACGCACGGATGAAATTTGCCGTGACGCTCGCCCTGCGCACCTGCCGCAGGAATATGGCACGCTCGCGACGCTCGCCCGTGCTGACGGGGATGCTTGCCCTCGTGATCTTCGGCGGCTCAGAGATGCTGCTCGGTCTGCAGGGCGGCTGACTCGAGTTCCAGCGGCGGCTCGGTGCGGATTCGTCGTCCTGCCAAAAGGCGGCAGAGGGCGCGGGCTCACTGGAGGGATCCTTGTGCAGGGCGTTCCTGCGCAGTTCTATATGGAGGCACTATCTCTCTCTGTTGCGCAGCGATGGCGCGTGGCACGCGACACCGCAGTTCTTTTCTTGCCTCGGCACATGCGGGCTGCTGCTCCGTGGCAGTGCAGCTGATCGGCTCGGCCCCACTTCGGATCAGACCATCCAGCCGTGGATCACGCGAGCTCTGCGACGGTACGGTCGGCTATGGCGATATTCTCGTCGGCGACGGCATTTCCGTCCTGCGGACGGGATGCTGACGTTCTACGATCTGCCCTGCCGCGTCGTGGGCGTCATCACCGACGGAACGGGGATGGATACGGCGGTCTATACGAATATGGAGACGATCCGCGATGATGGAAAAAATGCGGCGAGGCGGCTTTGATGTATTTCAGGCGTGCCGACGGAGGATGCGATCTCTGCCGTGATGATACGGACGGCGGATGGTTTTTCGCCCGAGTGCAGAGGCGGTCAATGCGGCATATCGCGCTTACGGCGCGTCTGCGCGGCATGGTGCATGCGGTAGAGCAGGGACTAGCGGCATCTTGGAGATGATCGGCGGACTCATCGCAGTGGTCTGGGTGATCGCCGTCGTCGTTCTCGGTATCGCCTTTCACCTGTCGGCGCGCGAGCGGCGGCGCAGTATCTGATGCTGCGCATCGCGGGGGCAGCGACGCGGCTCTTGATGCGCATGATGCTGACGGAGGCGGCACTCTCCCTCGGCGGCAGGTGCTGCGGCGGGGATTGCACTTGCGGTGCATTGATTATTGTGCCTTGCGGGGCTCTGCAGAGAGCGGGGCTGATGCGCCCCTATATTCTCTGACGGCGGGACGATTCTGCTGCTGGCGGTGAAAGCACACTCTGCGACAACGCTGTCGGGGATGCTGGCGGTGCGCGTGGACGGTGGGGCGCGTATGTACGGCACCGATCAGTAGATTGCTGCGGGGAGGATGGATGATGGAGCGCGGGCGGAGAACATCATCGGGATTTCCTGCGTGACAGTGCCGCGGAGGGATACATTGTCGCTGTGGCGGAGACGGATCTGTGTCTTTCCTCGGTACGGTGACCGCAGTGATGGGGCGTTCGGGCAGCGGTAAGTACGTCGTGCGGATATCTTGCGGACTCCACCGCCCGTGACAGGAAAAGGTGTTCGTGGGGGCGACGGATCTCATGCCCCTGCCCGAGGATGCAGCGTAGCCGCACGGCGCAGTCTCGGCATTGTACCGCGGCAGCCGTGTCGCTCGCGCGCTGACGGTGCGGGAGAATGTCCTCTCTCGGCGCCTCTATGGCAGGAAACAGGGCGTATCTGCACATGCGGATGCTCTTTCGATGGAGCGGCTCGGCATCGCGCACCTCGCGGGTCTACCCGTCGGAGCTCTCGGGCGGGGACTGCGCCGCATGATCGCACGCGCGCTGCCAGCACGCCGCAGATTTTGCTCCTCGATGAGCCGACGGGCGACCTCGATGCGGAGAATACACGGCGCGTGCTGAGCTCGTGCGCGAGACCGCTGGCGCAGGTACGGCCGTCTCCTCGTCACCCGCGAGGCGCGCGGCGGCATCGTACGCGGATGTCTGCTATACGATGGCGGAGGGGCGGCTGCGCACCTGTGTAGCACCAAAAACACCCTTACGGCGCGATGCACCGCAAGAGTGTATGTCGTTGTCTGTGCGCCTTAAGGAATCACTGATAAAAATGAGGGTCTGCCAGATTGGCGTAGATTTTTCGGTCCGAACGAGGTGGAAAACCAGACGCAGAGTGGTGCTCTGTGGAGGATTTTCCGCCGAAGTCGCGGAGCAAAATGCGTCAAAGATGACTGTGTGCACGAATTTATCGCTGCATATCCCGCAACAGTGCATCAGAGCATCGGGGAGAAGCAGATGCGCAGGGATGCGTTTTCGCTCACGTGGAGCGCCCTCCCATACGGGCTTGTCTACCTCCCCAGCGCGCGAGGTGAGCACCCTGCGCAAAGCGGAGCATGACGATCATGCTGAAGGTGCTTTCGATGGTCTCTCACAGATCTGTGCGGGGAAGACGTTCTCGCCGTCTTCCCTGCACGGGGACGAAATAGTGCGCGGATAGCGATGGTGCGCATCCGCCATATCGTCTCGTGACGGCGAGCGTGATGCCCTCGGTCGGTCGCCTCGATATGCGCTGCGTCAGCGGCGGCAGGCGGCGGAGATATTCCTTGCGTGAGGCGTGCAGCCCGCATGCCGGGACTGCGAAAGAGCTCGTGCCGATCCATCGGGGGCGTGGGACAGCCGCGGTCGACGGTTGCGATCTCCTGCGCGATGCGAAATGCCTCGTCGCGGTCGGGCGTGACAGATTGCCGATGTTCTGCCCCATGAGGATCTCGCCGCGACGCTGTCTCGATCTGCCACTTGAGGTGGGTGTCGAGCGCGGTGAGCGCTCGTCGAGGGAGCAGGACATCCGCGCTGCGTGCGAGGATGCGCCAGAGGCGACGCGCTGCTGCTGACCGCCTGAGAGCGCCGATGGGCGTGCATCCTCAAGTCCCTCCAGAGAAGCAGCGCCACGTTCTCCGTGAATGCGCCCTTTTCCTCGCGCGATCCGTCAGCGCAAAGATGATCGTTCTACGGACGGTCCGTATTCGGAAGAGCGTAGTTCTGAAAAGAGATAGCCGACACGCTGCGCTCCTGCGGCGGGAGGTTGATGCCCACTGCTGTCATCCCAGAGCGTGCGGCCGTTGAGACGATCTGCCCGCGATCGGGGTCTCCAGCCCGCGATGCACTTCAGCGTCATGCTCTGCGCTGCCCGATGCACCGAGCAGGGCGAGCGTCGTATCCGTAAGCGTAAAGGTTCGCGCGGGCGTGAAGTCACAGGCGTCCGATGTTGACGACGAGGTTCATTCATGCACTCCGTTTGAGATAAGGTTCATCGCTCCGATAAAGAGAACGAGAACAGAGATGATGACTGCCAGCGAAAGGCGAGGTCGTAGTCGTTCGCCTGCACCGCCGCATAGATGGCGGTGGACATGGTCTGCGTGCGCGGATATTGCCCGCGAACGACGATGGTCGCACCAAACTCGCCGAGGCACGGGCAAACGAGGACGACGAGCCTGCAAGGATGCCGTGGCGTGCATTCGGCAGGATGATGTGCCAAAAGATGCGTCCGTTGCTGACGCCGAGGGTCTGCGCCGCATGAATCGATGTTGCTGTCAGGTGCCTCAGAGGCCTGCGTGCCGTGCAGTACGCATGAGCGGCAGGCTCACGATGACCGCGATGACCGCCGCACGCCACGTAAGACGACGGCAGGTCGATGGCGAGGAGGGCGCTTCCGATGGCACTGCGCTTCCGAGAAAGAGCAGGAGGAAGAACCCCGACGACGGTCGGCGGCAGGACGAGCGGCGGACGTAATCATGGCATCGGCAGTGGTTGCCGCGATATGACTGCGGATTCGCCTGACAACCGTAGGGCGAGCCCAATACCGACGAAGAAGTGATGACCGTATGAAAGCCCTGCGACCTCAACGAGATGAGCAGCGGGAAAGTGTCTCATCGGTCATTATTTCACGGTGAATCCGTATTTCTCAAAGACCTTGGCGGCCTTGTCCGTCTGGAGGAGGCGAGGAACTCTTTCGCCGCCACTCGTTCTTGGAGTCCTCCAGCACGGCGGGGTAGACGATGGGCTTATGTGTCGGCAAGGGGCAACGGCGGCGACCTTCACCTTGTCGAGATGGCGGCATCCGTCATGACCACGCCGCGGTCCGCGTCGCCCGATCTCGACCAGCACGAGCACCTGACGCACATCGGGAGCCGTAGACGCACGCGCCTTGACTCGGTCGGATGCCGAGCTTCGTAAAGACCTCCTCGCTGTACTGTCCGACGGGAACGCCCTTCGGCTCACCGAGGGCGATAATGCAACCGCGGGTCGAGCACTGCCTTGAAGTCGGGAGGTTCAGCTTTCACTGTCCTTCGCTGTGATCAGCACGATGTCGTTGACGGAAGATCGGCGCGCGTACCGTCCGCGAGGAGTTTTCTTCTCGTCGAGCGCATTCATCTGCTTCTGTGCGGCAGAGACGGAGATGCGTCGAGCGGCTCCGCCGTTCGATCGCCTGCTGGAGGCGCCGCTGCTGCCAAAGTTAGACGATATGAACCTCTTTGTTGTTCTCCTCGTACATCGCGCCGAGTTCCTTCATCGCGTCCGTGAGCTCGCCGCCGCAGAGACCTGCAGTTCGATGGGGCTTTCCTGCGGCGTCTCCATCTTGTTCGCGCTGTTGCCGCCGCCAACGCGGCCGGCGGTGGGCAGTACCGTGCCCGCCAAGAGGGCGGTGGAGTGTTTTTGATGTTCGCGAGATATTCTCCTTTACAAATAGGCGAGGCATATCCGTTTTCCGGACTATACCCCGTGACGGATGCCCACGTCAGGCAGAGGGTCATAGATAAATCCTTAGACGTACTCTGCTCAGGTGGATGAGGGAAATGCCCTCCTTCTCAGCGGACAAATGTGCCGCTCTTGCCACCGGACTTACGCTCGAGGCGGATGTCCGTGATCCTCCATGCGCTTGTCGTGCCTTGCACATGTCGTAGATGGTCAGCAGAGCCGTGCTCACGGCGTGCACGGCGCCTCCATCTCGACGCCCGATTCGTCGTGATGTGACCGTCGCCGCGCGCATATGCACGCGCGTGCGCCCTCCGCAGCGTGAAGTCGATGCTGCGCTGCGGCGGCGGCGGGTGGCAGAGCGGGATCACGTCCGCAGTGCGCTTTGCCGCCATGATGCCTGCGATGCGTGCGACACCGAGGACGTCGCCCTTGCCGTGCCTTTTTGTGATCGCCGCATGGGCACCGCTTCGCTCACGCAGATCCAGTCCGCTCGCGATGGCGCTCGCGATGTGTCTTATTCTTGCCGCTGGCGTCGACCATGATGGCGGCTACGCCCGCATCGAAATGCGTCAGTCCTGTTCTGGCATAGATATCCTCCTTCCTCTTGAAATGATTTTATCATAGCGGAATCAGCGCAGAAAAATCAATCGCAATTCTGTAATATTAAACGAATCTATTGCTCTTTCAATAAAACTCATAGAGATAATTTATTTTTTGTGGTATGCAATAATAGATATTCACTAATTGAGAATCGTTTTTATATGATGCTATTTTTGCCGTGACGGCGGTCAATGAGGCGCTTTACAGGAGAGCGACGGCGTTTGCAGATACCGGCGAATCAAGCGGGGAGAGCAGTATGCGTGAGGTTCGTGTTCAGGATGCGGTGGGGATGGTGCTCTGCCACGACATTACACGGAGATTGTGCGCGGGGAACGAAAGGGCGCACGCTTTCGCAAGCGATGTGATCCGTGCGAGGATGTCCCTGTCCTCCTGCGCATCGGCAAGGAGCACATCTATGTCTGGGAAGACGACCCGAGACCTGCTGCATGGGAACGACGCGGCGGCGATTCTGCGCGATATCTGTCAGAGCGAGCACATGGCGGCAAGCGAGGCCGAAGAAGGAAAGATCGAGCTAACGGCGACGACGCGCGGGTGTGTTCGAGGTGAACGAGGATGCGCTCAAGCGCCGTGAACGAGATCGAGGATGTGATGATTGCGACCATCGCGCGACACATGCCCGTCAAGGCGGGGACAAAGCTCGCGGGATGCGTGTGATCCCGCTCGTCATCGACAAGACGGTGATGGAGCGGGTACGTGAGACGGCGGGAACAGAGCCTCTGCTGCGGATTTTGCCGTATCAAAGATGAAAGGTCGGCGTGGTGACGACAGGCTCGGAGGTGTTTCACGGGCGCATCAAGGATGCGTTTACGCCTGTGATCGATGCGAAGCTGCGCGCCTTCGGTCTGAAGGTGGACGAGCACCGTCTTTCAGACGATGGGACGGAGCACACGCGTGCGGCGATTGCAGAGCTGCTGGACGCAGGGATGGATATGGTGCTCTGTACGGGCGGCGCGGGCGTCGACCCCGATGACCGTACGCCGGCGGCGATCAAAGCGACGGGCGCACGCGTGGTGACGTACGGCGCACCCGTGCTGCCGGGCGCGATGTTCCTGCTCGCCTACTACGAGAAGGATGGGCGTCAGGTGCCGATTATGGGGCTGCCGGGCTGCGTGAGTAGCTCGCCCGCGACGATCTTTGATATTATTCTTCCGCGCGTCGTGGCGGGCAGTGCGTGGACGCGGCGCGAGATCACGCGCCTCGGGATCGGGGGCTCTGTATGGAGTGCAAGGTCTGCCACTATCCTGTTTGTCCGTTCAGGAAGTAAAGGGAGGAGACCATGCAGGATATCGAACTGGAGCAGGCAACGTGAGGTGCTGCTGCTGCGCATACGACGCCCGATTACGGAGACGGAGCGCGCCCTTCGTCTGGATGCACTTGGGCGCGTGGCGGCGGAGGATGTGTACGCGGCGTTTGACAATCCGCCGTTCGACCGCTCGCCGCTCGACGGCTATACGCTGTGCGGCGGCGAGCACGGCGGATGCCTCGGCAGAGCACCCGGTGCGCCTGACGGTGGTCGGCGAGGAGTGCGTGGGCGATTTCTTTGCCGGCACAGTTCGGCGCGGGCGCGTGCGTCCGCATCGCCGACAGGCGGCGCGATTCCTGCAGGCTGTGATTGCGTGGTGCGGCAGGGAAGATGTGTGCGCGAGGAGGGACTGCGATCTTCGTTCCTTTACATCGCAGCCATTTGAGAACTACTGCTATGCGGGCGAGGACATCAAGAAGGATACTACGCTGCTCTCGCGAAGGGACAGCGCATCCGTGTGCGTCGCAGATCGCGAGTGCTCGCGAGTGAGGGACATGCGGATGTGTGCGTCCATCGACGCGTGCGCATCGCTGTGGCGAGCACGGGCGATGAGCTCGCTGCAGCCCGGCGAGCCGCGCGCGCGGCAAGATCTGGCAACAGCATCTCTACCTCCTTGCGGGACGGCTGAAAGAGCTCGGCGCAGAGGTGACGGTGGTCGGCTCGGTGCCCGATGATGTGGAACGCGCGGCGGAGGTGATCGCCTCCCCTGCGGATCGCGTGGATCTCTTTCTCTCGTCGGGGGAGTTTCCGTGGGCAAGAAGGATATCATGCACGGCGTTGTGCCCGCCCTCGGTGCGGAGCGGCTGTTCTGGCGCGTCTGTATGAAGCCGGGCGCACCTGCCATTGCTATACGCGCGGCAGGATGCTCGGCGTTGCGCTCTCAGGCAACCGTTCGCCGCCTGTGCGACGTTCGAGCTGATGGCACGTCCGGCGATTGCGCGGCTTGCAGGGCAAGACGGATGTGCTCATGCCGCGCCGCCGCGCCGTACTCGCCGATGCGTTCCCGAGCCCCTGCCACGGACGTCGCTTCTGCGTGCGCGCATGGAGGCGGATGGGCGCGTCTCACTGCCCGATCAGCACGCGTCCGGCTCGCTCTTTTCGGCGGCTGGCTGTGATGCGTTCGTGGATGTGCCAGCGGGGACGCCGCCGCTCGCGGCAGGGACAGAGAGGTAGATGTTGTTATCCTTTAATTCTAGATGAAGGTTCATCATGCAGGATCAGTTTCAGCGGAAAAATTGAATATCTGCACGTCTCCGTGACGGACTGCTGCAATCTGCGCTGCCGTTACTGTATGCCGGCGCACGGGTCAAGAAGCTGCGCCATGCGGATGTGTTGACCTGTGAGGAGATCCTGCGCGATGTGCGTGCGCTCGCAGCACTGGGCGTTCGCAAGGTACGTCTGACGGGCGGCGAAGCCGCTCGTGCGGCGTGACGATTACGCGCCTTGTGCGCGGCCTGAAAGATCCCGGGCATTGAGACGGTGGCGCTCGACGAACGGCGTCTGCTCGGTACGATGGATGAGCTGCTGACGCAGGGCTCGATGCGGTGAATCTCAGCCTCGATACGCTCGACGGCGGGACGTTCTTTTCCATCACGCGGCGGCGATGTTCGGCGCGGTGATGGAGGCTCTTTCGCGCCTTGCCGAGGAGGAGCGGCTCACGGTCAAGGTGAACTGCGTGCCGATCATGGGCGTGAACGACGAGGAACTCACCGCGCTCGTGCCGCTTGCCCGTGCACATCCGATTGATGTGCGCTATCGAGCTCATGCCGATCGGCTGTGCGCGGACGGAGAACTATCGCGGCGTGCCGATGGATGAGGTGCGTGCGCACCTGAAAGGATGCGTTCGGCGCACTCCTGCCCGTGGGGAGGGCGGCGCATGAGGGGCGCGGATTTCCACGAGTATGCCGCCTATGCTGCCCGCAGAGTTTGCAGGGAGCTATCGGCTTTATCGATGCGATGGAGCACAAATTCCGCCACACGTGCAATCGGTAGCGCCTGACAGCAGGAGGGTTTCCTGAAGCTCTGTCTCTACAGTAATGCGGGGCTTGACACGCGCGGCGCTCGCGCGGCGGAATGTCGGATGCACAGCTCGCGGATGCCATTGCCCATGCGGTGTGGAAAAAGCCCGAGAACATCATTTTGACATCGATCGGAGACGCGTGATCACCGCGCCATGTATCAGGTGGAGGAGGCCGTATGGGAGATCCGGGCATTGTGCCTCAGCGAGAGCGCGGCACAGAAAAACAGGCGACAGACCGCGCCTTCTTTATCACGGAATACGGCATCGACGGCGACGCCCACGCGGGCGACTGGCATCGGCCAGGTGAGCCTGCTCGGCCTCGGCGAGATCGAGGGATTTCCGTGCGCGCGAGAGAATGTGGCGTCTCGGCGCGTTCGGCGAGAACGTCGTCGCCGAGGGCTTCCGCTTTAAGGAGCTCCCCGTCCGGGACGCGCCTGCGCGTGGACGGGTCTTTTCGGATCACGCAGATCGGGAAGAAGTGCCACAGCCACTGTGAGATCTTTCACCGCGTCGGCGACTGCATCTATGCCGCGTGAGGGCGTCTTTGCGCGTGTTCTGCACGGCGGCTGGGTGACGGTCGGCGATACGATGGAGATCGCGACGGAGAAAGATACCGCTCGATGCCGCCGTCATCACGGCGAGCGACAAAGCCTGCGCGGTGAGCGCGAGGATGCGAGCGGCGCGCGGCGATCCGTGGATCCTGACGGCGGAGGCTGCGAGGTCGCAGCACAGCTTATGCCCTGACGAGCGCGGGAACTCGAGCGTGAGATGAGGCTATGGTCGGATCGCGGTGTCGGGCTGATTCTACGACGGGCGGCACGGGGTTCTCCGTGGCGACGTAACGCCGGGCGACGCGTGCTGTGATCGACCGTGAGGCGCGGGCATCGCCGAGGCGTGCGCGCCCTCTCGATGAAGGTGACGCCGCGCGCCGCGCTCAGCCGCGCGACGGCGGTACTGCGGAAACGCTCACTGATCGTCAACCTGCCCGGCAGTGAAGGCGGTGCGCGAGTGCCTCGGCTATCCCCGCAGCTCCAGCATGCGCAGCGAGATCCTGCGCGGTGACGCGGGAGTGCTGCGGTGACGCCCCGCCGACCTGACGCTCATCGTCGCGGCGGGCGGCATGAGTACGCGCATGGGCGAGACAAGCGGTTCCCCCCATGGCGGAGGAAACGCCGTCTCCCGCACCTGCGGCGCGGCCGTACAGCGGGATTCCGCGCGCTGTCCTCGCGGCGGAGGAGGGCGGACGGAGCTCGACGGAACTCGCGGCGGCGTACGGGGCGCATCTCGTCACGGACGAACGCCCCCAGCGGAGCCTGAGCGGCGATTGCCGCAGGGCTTGCCGTAGCGGAGACCGGATGGGCGCTCGTCTCTCGGGCGATATGCCTTCTACGACGTTGACCTCGTGCGGGCACTCCTGCCCGAGGCGCGCCGGCGAGACGCAGGTCGTCCTGCCGACGCTTGCGGGCTATTTGGCAGCCGCTCGCCGCGCTCTATCGGCGCGACGCGGGACGAGGGCCTTTGCCGCCGCTATCGAACGCGGCGACCGCAAAGGCTCGGCATCATTCTGCGTGACCTCACGGTGCACGAACACCGCTCGCGGTGGATGCAGGACTCTTCTTCAACGCGAACACCCCGCCGCCTATCGCCTTGCCTGTGGGCGCATCGCGAACGAGGGGCGTGGGCGCCCCATCCTCTCCATCGCCGCACGCTTCGGGCACAGGAAGACCACCTTTATCGAGCGGCTCATCCCGCATCTGGCAACATGGGGTGCGTACGGCCGTCATCAAGAGCGACAGCCACGGCTTTCAGCTCGACACGGCGGGAAGGATACGGCACGCTTTACGGCGGCGGGAGCACGAGCCGTTGCCGTCAGTGCGCCAAATGGATACTTTATCCAGAAAAGAGGAACAGAGGCAGGATTTTCAGAATCTTATATCGAAACTAGAACATGATATTGACTTGTTTATCACGGAATCGCGCGTTCACGCGGCGCATTGCCGACTCTCATGCTCGACCGCGGACTTGCCGCACCGGAGATCGACGCGTGTGACGGCACTCTTTTCAAAAGGCGACGGCACGCCGCCTGACGGACCCTCTCCTACGATCTTGACGATGTGGAGACGGCGACGCGGATCACGCTCTTTCCGTCATGGGGCGGCCGCCCCATGCAGACGGACTCATGTTTTTGACGATGTACAAAGGCACTGGATAAAAATCTCGGTATCACCATCTTGACGCATCTTTTTGCCCGCACTTCGGCGGAAAATCCTCCACAGAGCACCACTCTGCGTCCGGTTTCCAATCTCGTTCGGACGAAAATCTACGCCAATCTGAGAGGACTGTTTTATCAGTGTTTCCTAAACATCTTGATCGTGATACACAGAAAGCAGAGAATATGGAAATCCAGCGCAGTGACTTTATCGACGTACCCGTGACGCGCCATGTCTCCTGAGAAGAATGCATTTGTCGCGGATCATAAATATACCTCGGAGGGTCTTTCGATATCGACCTCAACGGGGAGAACTTCACCACGCGCGTTCTGCTCGCCCGTCGACTTTGAGGATCTCATCGTCGGGATGCTCGCCCAGATGGGGCGCACCCGCAGCTTTGACGACATCGTGGAGATGGCGGTGGATGAGCATCTGCGCGCCGTCAGTCAAGACGACGACGGATGCGCAGTGGTGGGCGGCGGACGCAGTGAAAAATCCGCGCTATTTCTCGGCACGCCGCATCCTGAAGCGCGTCCGGAGGAGATCTTTTGAGCGGTCGCGCGACGTGCGTCTCAGCGCGAAGGACATCCTCTGCGACAGCGGACGAACTCCTCTCGCATCTCCAAGACCCATGATACGACGACGAATTGGCGTCCACAGCGGCGTCCTGTTCGATCAGACAAACAAGAAAAATTCTCGTCTTCCGTGAGGACGTCGGCCGCCATAACGTCTTTGACAAACTCTATGGCTGGGCGCTCAAAAATCACGTGGAGATTTCCGATAAAATCATCATCTTCAGCGGGCGCTGCTCCTCGGAGATGATGCTGAAACTGGGGCGGATGGGGATCTCCACGGTCGCGGCGAAGTCCGTTCCGACCACCTCTCGCTCAGCATCGCACGCAACTCGGCATCACGCTCTGCGCGCATGGCACCGGGCTCGTTCTGCATCTACACAAACCCGGAGCGCATTATTCTTTGACGTAGAAACGTCCACGACCTGCATGCAGAAATCGGGGATTTCCCCGCTTTCATATAGAAGTTTTTAGGAGAGCCTGTCGGCGGTTCCGCCGATACGAAAGGGAGAATCACTGATGAACCTTAGCAGACGTGACTTTTTGAAAGCCGCGGGCTAACGCGGCGTCGCGGGCAGCTCGCCAGTCTCGGTCTGGACGTCGCAACGGTCTCGGCGGCGGCAAAAAGAGTACAAGCTGACGGGCGGTCGCGAATTTACCCTCTGTCTGCCACTTCCTGCGGGTCGCGGGCTGCGCGGAACGATCGCTACGCCGAGGACGGCAAGCTGATCAACCTCGAAGGTGCGCAGACAATCCCGTCAATCGCGGCGGTCTCTGCCCGAAGGGCATCGGCTATGGTCACATCCCGAACGCGGAACTGCGTCCGAAGTGCCCGCGCTCTACCGCGCACCCAGCGGCGACCATTGGGAGGAGATCAGCTGGGGAGGCCATCGACCGTTCCGCGCGCGCCCTCAAGAAGACGCGTGACGAGAACTGGGTCGGTCAGGACGAGGGCGAACGTGCTACAAGTTCATGAGCAACCGTACGGATGCCATCGAGCTTCATTAGCGGCTCGCAGGTCAACAACGAGGAGTGCTACCAGCTCATCAAGATGGCACGCGGACTCGGTGTGGTCTTCATTGACAACCAGACGCGCCGTCTGTCATGCGACGACGCCGCCGGCTCTCGAACGCCGCCTTTGGGCGCGGCGACGACGGAAGCTCGTGGGCTACAACCTCAAGAAGGCAAAGCTGGTCTGGATCGAGGGTCGAACCTCGCAGGAATGCCATCCGCTCGCGATGAAACGTGTCATGGAGGCGAGGACAACGGCGCGACCATCGTTCACGTCGATGTGCTATACACGCACCCGCGCGTTGCCGATCATTTCTTTCCAGCGCTACCTGGCACTCGACATCGCATTCCTCGGAGCAATTTTATCAATTATATTATTCAGAGACAAAAAATACGATGCCGACTACCTGCGCCGCAATACGAATGCCTACTGCCTGCTGCGTGACGACTACAAATTCGATGCGGGCATCTTCTCCGGCTACAATCGAGAAGACGCGCACGTATGACAAGACGACGTGGGGCTACAAGGTCGACGCAAACGGTAAGCTGCGTAAAGGCACATGTCGATGGCGCAGCCGGGCACGGTCGATGGATCGCCTCGCGAAGCATTTCTCGCGCTATGACGTTCGAGAAAGGCCTCGGCGATCACGGGCATGCCCGTCACGTGACATCAAGAAGGCGGCGGAGCTCTTCTCGAGCATTACCGACGGTGATGATGTACGCACTCGGCATGACAAACGCACGATCGGTGTGGAGAACATCCGCCGCTTTACGATCATCCAGCCGCCATGGCAACATCGGCGTCTCGGCGGCGGCATCGATGCCCTGCGTGGGCAGCCGAACGTCCAGTCCTCGACGGACTACGGCATCATGTTCCAGTACCACTGCCTACCTCTCGTATCCGACGCATGCGGACGACACGCTTGCGAAGTGGACGCACCACAACGGCAGCGTTCCGCGCGAAGTTCGCCAGAGCCCTCCTCAGGGCGTGGTTCGGTGATGCGGCAAATGCGGGAAATGGCTATCTGTTCAACGCTCCCGCCGATCCGCAACGGTACGCACAATGATTCGCTCTACGTCGCTGTTTGAGAAGGCGATCGAGAAAATGAAGTGCATCTACGTCTGTGGGCAGAACCCCCAGATAACGAATGCGAACCTTACGATTGTCAACAAAGGCCAAAAGAGATCTCAACACCCTCATCGTGCAGGATGTCTTTGTCAACGAGACGGGCGCTGTTCTGGGAGCGTCCGGGCGACAACCCCTGCCGACATCCAGACCGAGGTCATCTTCATGCCGGCGGCCTCTACCTCGCGGCGGCGCGGGCACGATGACGAACTCCATGCGCGCATGATCCGTGGCGCATGAAGGGCACCTGATCCACGAGACGACTCGCGTCCGGACTACTGGATCTGCGACAAGCTCTGGAAGCGCATCGGCGAGCTCTGCTAAAGGACTCCACCGATCCGAAGGACAATCACGATCAAGCTCCTCACATGGAACTATGGCGATCCGGGGGCGAACGGCGAGGCGTATGTCGAGAACATCAGCGAAGGAGTGCGACGGCTACGACCTGAAGGATGGACATCTCCTGCGCGGCATCCGCGAGATCCGCGACGACGGCATTGACGATGGCGGGCATGTGGATCTGCAGGCGTCTATGGCGACGGTGTCCACATGGCGAAGCGCCGTGGTCAGAAGACAACGGCAACATGGGCATCTATCCGAACTACGCATGGGTCTGGCCGAGCAACATATCACGATGCTCTGATAACCGTGCGTCCCAGACGGGCGAACGGCAAGCCGACCCGCCCCGACTGCAGGCACCCGTCTCGGTGGGATGAGGCAAAGGGGATGTGGGATGGCTACGACGTCGGATGTCGGCGACCGCACACAGGACTGACGACCCCGGTGGGCTAGAAACCGTTCCGCATGAACGGCGAGGGCATCGGCCGTCTCTTCGCTGCCGAGTACAGCGACGTGGAGGAACGGCGAGACCCGCGATCACTCCTACGTTCCGTAGACGGTGGCCGCCGGAGTTCTATGAGCCGGTTGAGAGCCCGACGAAGAACATGACGAACGAGGGACAGAAGACCGAGTTCAACCCCTGCGTCATCTATCCGCGTGCCCGAACTCCGCAGAAGATCGGCACGCCGGATGAGTACTCACGTCCTCTGCGTCGTCGAGCCTGACGGAGCACTGGTGCTCGGGTACGATCTACGCGCAACATCCCGTATCTCAACCGGAGCCCGTCGAGAGCCGTTCATCGAGGATCTCCGGAGCAGCTCGCCGCAAAGATCGGTGTGCGCGCGGTGACCGCGTCCGCGTCAGCACGACACGCGGTGCGATCGAGATCAAGGCGATGGTCGCGAAGCGTGCGCAGCCGCTCACGATCACGGCGTGGAGACGCCACATGGTCTGGATGCCCTACAACTGGGATTCAGAGCCTCTCGACGGGCCCTCCGGCAACTACCTGACCATTGACGCGCTCGATCCGAACGTACAGGAGCGAGGAATTCAAGGCCTCGCCTTTGTGAACGTCGAACGCGTGTAAGTTCCCCGCGGTACGCCGCGTATGGGGGCTGACCGCCGAACGAACATTCACAACAACGAACGTCTGAAAAGACGAGGAGAACCCCTTTTATGAAATCGAAGAACACCGATCCGATGAAACGCTTCCTCGAAGAAGCATCCGTTCCTCGCTGAGACGGAGCGCGTCTATCGCCTCGATCGATGCGGCAGTCGGCACGCCGGAGCCCGTCAGCTCGCGCGTGCCGTCACAAAGACTGTGGAGGAAAAAGCTGCCGCTCCTGCAAGAGCGAAACCTACCGCAAACCGCATGGTGCGTGCGGTCTATCTCCTGCAGGAGGACGTCTTTTGCCTGCATTGCCGAGGCAGACGTCCCACCTCATGCAGGCGTCGGCGCGCGACTATCTCGCCGCGCTGAAACCCCTGCGCAAGGCGGCAAAGGAAGAATTCATCATCGCCGTGCTCACACAGGACAAGGAGGCGTTCGCGGCACTCTGCCAGCGCTACGAGCTGAACGAGGTGCTTTATCCGCAGCACGATCTGGCGCATCATCGCCGCCGCACTCGTCCCGGCGGGAGCTGAAGGATCCTACGATGTGGGTCTCGACCGCGACCGCCCGCGTTTCAGCGAGAACTACTGTCCTGTCTGCGGGCGACAGCCCGTCATCGCCGATCTCAGGAACATACCGTCGAGGGCGCACGCGACCTCGTCTGCGGCGGATGCGGCACGCGCTGGCACTACACGCGCGTCGGCTGCGTCTACTGCGGCAACACGGATCTCCAGAAGATGCAATCGCTCGGGCCCGAGGACAGCGACATCATGCGCCTTGATGTCCGTGATGCATGTCATCACTACATCAAGACCTATCGCGGTCCGTCGACGACGATACGAGTGACTTCATCTATCGGCAGGATTGAGCGACGGTGCACCTTGACCTCTCGCAGAGGAACAGGGACTTCTAGAAAAAGGGACGAATCCGATTCTGGAATAGAACCATCAGATGAAAGAGAGGAGAAAGCGTCATGCACAGGAAATCGCAATGTCTGCATGATATGACGCTTGTCGCGACAGCGTGTCGCGGTTGCATGGTTGCCTGCAAACAGTGGCATGATCTGCCGCCCGATATGAGTACGCCTTGAGGGACGGTACCAGTCGCACAAAGACTTACCTCACGCGTCTATACGCCCATTGAGATGAAAGAGCGCGTCGATCATCAGGAAAGTTCCACTGGGACTTTTTCAAGAAGACTGCTTCCACTGCGGCGACCCGCCTGCGCGAAGGGTCTGCCCGGAGAACGCGATCGACCGCAATGAAAACGGCACCGTCGTCATCAACGAAGACAGTGCGTCGGCTCGCCACTACTGCGAGCACAACTGCCCGTGGCATATTCCAAAGATCGACGAGGTACGTCATAAGTCGACGAAATGCGATCTCGCTATGATCGCATTGCACACGGTTACGAGACGACGGGCGAAGTGCTGAAGCCTGCCTGCGCATAAGACCTGTACGGCGCATGCGCTCGAGTTCGGCACGCTGGAGGAGATGAAGCAGCTCGCGGCGGAGCGCGTCGATCCGCACGCGCATCGCATCCAGAATGCGAACATCTACAGCCCGGAAGGGCGTCGGCGGCACAGGCACATGATCTATGTTCTGCCCGAGAGCCTGAGGTATTCGGACCCCGGCGAACCCCGTCACCCCGGCATCGATCGATGTCTGGAAGGTGGGGGCGCACCTCACGAAGATCGCCATCGGCGGCGCAGCGGCCGGCATCGTCGGCGCGATGATGCTCCGCAAGAGTGGCGAGGCGGACGGAATGACCAGTAGAAGGGTGAGCACAATGTTGATCGACAAAAAGTACGTTCCGCGCCATCGAAAAAGGCGTTTGCTGTGTGCCACTGGCTCAACGTCATTTGCGTTCTTCATGCTGTTCGTTACGGCATCTTCCGCTCTACACGGCACGTTCCGCTTCCTTTGACTAACATCTTCGGCGATAAGACGCTCATCGGCGTGCGCACCGTGTGTTCGGCGTCGTTTTCATCCTGACCCCGATCATCGGTTTCGTCATCGCACGCAAGGCGACATCATCATGCTGAAGGAGATCTTCAGCTCGGCAAGAAGGACATGGAATTGCGCAGAAATTCCCCTCGAGCTGATGGGCAAAGATCCCCACTGCCCCCACAGGGCTTCTACAACGGCGGCGAGGAAGATGAACATCGCCCTGCAGCTTGCGCGCTGTCGGTCGTCATCGTCCGTCACCGGCCTCATCCTCTGGATGGGCGACAGCATCCTGCCGGCAACGATCACGGCGGATGCCATCCCCGTCCACTGCATTGCGGCGGCGGTTCTGCTTTGCCGCTGCGCTCGGGCATATCTATCTCGCGGCGGGCGTCAGCCCCGACTCCCTGCACTGGCATGACGGACGGCGCGATCAAGGCATCGTACGCCGACCATCACCATGGTGCATGCGGGTGAACGAGCTCATCTCCGAGGGCGTTGTTACGCGCGCGGAGATCAACTGAGCGGAGGAGGCGAGAGCGTCACTGAGGCGTTTCCTCCCCTTCCGTCATCCTACGAAAGACACGGCTTTGCCTCGCAGAGCGCCGTGCCTTTTTCCCACCCGTTTATGGTATCATGACAGAGTATAGGAGCTACCGATACTCAGCACTACCATCTTGACGCATCTTTTTGCCCGCACTGTGTCGGCAAATCCTCCCACATAGCCGCTGCTATGCGTCCGGTTTGCCTCCTTGTTCGGACGAAAAATCACGCCAATCTGGCGAGACTTCATTTGTACGTCGCTTCCTATATCGAGTGACGAGCTCTGTTATCCGTAACACAATCGCAGTGCATCATGGGGAGATGGACAGATGAAAAATATTCGGTCGACCTTACAGGGGCGCGCATTGGCTACGTCGCGCTCGTAATGATCAGCGTTCTCGTTATCTTGGTATTCCGCTATGCCTATCTGCAGATTGTGCAGGGGATGCGCTCGCCCAGCGGATGCGCGACCAGAGCGGCCATGCGAGTTCGCATCCAGTCCCTGCGCGGGGCGATCCCGACCGCAGCGGCAAGAACTCGCCGTCAGCAGCATGACGAAATCCCTCTTTGTCGACCCGAACCACGTCTCATGCACCCACACGCCTGAGGAGATCGCAAGTGATATTGCACCGCCCATCGGACTCACGGAGCAGGATATTCTCCGACGACATCGCGCGCGGCGGTGGATCTCGTCTGGGTCAAGCGACAGCTGGAGCACACGGAGTACGAGGCCGTGCGTGCCGTCATCCGTGAGAAGGGCTACAGCGACTGCCCTCGGCTTTCAGAACGAGGCAAAGCGCCACTATCCGAACGACGCGCTCGCGGCGAACGTCATCGGCTTCGCTGGCACGGACGACGAGGGCTTGACGGCGTGGAGCAGGCACTCGACCCACTCCTCAAAAGGAGAGGTGCGCGAAGAGCGGCTCACCGTCGACGGGCAGCGACGCCCGATCCTCGACTCCATCTTTGCGGGGCGGCGCGTCTATGGCAGCGACGACTACTGCAAGACCGTGTCACCGACCATCGACAGCACGATTCGGTTCATGGTCGAGCAGGAACTCGACCGCGCGATGGCGGAGAACAACCCTGACTCCATCACGGCGATTGTCAGTGGATCGAAAGACGGGCGAGATTCTCGCCATGGCATCGCGCCCTCCTATAACCCCAACCGCTTCTGGGGTATCCACAGGAGAATTGGAAGAACCGTGCCGTCTCCTTCATCTACGAGCTGGGCTCCACGTTCAAGGCGGTGTATTGCGGGCGCGGCACTTCAAGGAGAGCATCGTTACGCCGAATCAGGTCTCTCTTCGACCCCGGCTACGTTATGGTGTCGGGACGGCGGATCCAGAACTGGAGCAACGAAAGCTACGGCGCGGTCACCTTCACCGACATCGTAAAAGAAGTCTCTCAACACGGGCTTTGCGCAGGTGGGACTCTCCCTCGGCGCGGAGAAGATGATGCACTACACGCGCGTCTTTGGCTTTGGCGAGCGCACGGGCATCGACCTTCCGGGCGAGGAGGAGGGCATCCTCTTCAATGCCGACGATATGCGCGACTCGGATATCGCAACGACGGCGATCGAGACAGAGTATCGCCGTGACCCCGTGCAAGGCTCGTCACGGCAATGGCTGCCATCGCGAACGGCACGCTCGCGCACCCTATATCGTGCGCGAGATTCCGGAATCGATGGCTCCGTCTACGAGGGAGCGTGCGCCGCGTGAGATAGCCGGCGCGTGCTCGAACCGACCGTTGACCGCACACCGATCGGGCTCTTGGAGCAGGTCGTCGCCCGAGCGGCGGCGGAAAGAAGGCGGGCGTCAGGCTACCGCATCGCGGGCAGAGACCGGTACGGCGCAGAAGATTCGCCGTGAGACGGCGGGCTATCTGAGGGACGCTATATCGCCTCCTTCTGCGGCTTTGCGCCCGTCGAGGATCCGATCTTCACCGTCCTCGTCAGCGATTGACGACCCGCGCGGCGGAGACTACGGCGGACAGATCGCCGCACCTGTCGCCTCGCGCATCTGCCCAGCTCCTGCGCTATGCTCATGTCGAGCCGTCGAGCAACACCTTTGCCGAGACGACGGGCGAGACGGAGAAGGGCGCAGCTGACGACGAGGAAAAAGCGCATGGAGGCAGCAGCGGACCCCGCCGAGGGCAGGCCGTCGTGCCCGACTTCACGGGACCTCTCCTGCGCGAGGCGGCGCGCCCTTGCCGAGCTGCGCGGACTCACCTTCGAGAGCGAAGGCACGGGTGCCGCCGTCAGCCAGAGCCTCAGCGTCAACGACATTGTCGACCCGGTATGAACGCGTCAAGGTCTATCTTCCATCCGACATAAAGAACAATCAAAAGAGACTGCTGTACGAAGCTGCAAATATCGTACAGCAGTCTTTTTCATTCCACCCTTGACACCACATCCGAAATCGTAGCAGACTACAAACATAGTTTTTAGTATGTTTGCTAATACACTGAAGATGAAGGAGACGATACAATGGGCAAGGTATATCAGAGTGTGACGGAGATTATCGGACGTGTCACGCTTCTCGCGGCGAAGTCGTTCGCAAAGGCGCATGATCTCAAGGCGAATCTCCTCGTGAAGCTGGAGTATTTCAATCCGTCGGGCTCGGTGAAGGATCGCGCATTGCGATTGCGATGGTCGAGCAGGCGGAGAAGAGACGGCAAGATCGCGCCGGGTGCGACGCTGATCGAGCCGACGAGCGGCAATACGGGCATCGGTATCGCCTCGGTGGCGGCGGCGCGCGGCTACCGATGCAATTCTCCGATGCCGGAGACGATGATGCGTGGAGCGCCGCAACCTGTTGAAGGCATACGGCGCAGAGATTGTCCTCACGGAGGGGCACAGGGGATGAAGGGCGCGATCGCGCGTGCGGAGCAGCTGCAGAAGGAGATCCCGAAATCGTTCATTCCCTCGCAGTTCGAGAATCTCGCGAATCCTGCTGCGCACGAGCGGACGACGGGGCCCGAGATCTGGGCGGACACGGACGGCAGGGTGGATGTCTTTGTCGCCGTTGGTACGGGCGGCGTACGGTGACGGGCACGGGCCGTTATCTGAAGCAGCAGAATCCCGCCGTGCATGTCGTCGCGGTGGAGCCGACGGACTCGCCCGTGCTCTCGGGCGGCAAGCCCGGTCCGCATAAGCTGCAGGGGATCGGTGCAGGCTTCGTCCCCGAACACGCCTCGACACGAAGGTTTACGATGGTCATCCGCGTGTCGAATGATGACTGCCTTGCCTACGGGCGCGAGTTCGCTCGGCGCGAGGGCGCACTGGTCGGCATCTCCTCAGGTGCGCACTCGCGCCGGCGGTGGAGCTGGCAGCGCCCGCGCGTACGCCGGGCAAGAGACGATCGTCGCACTCCTGCCCGATGGCGGTGACCGCCACCTCTCAACGGATCTCTTTGCAGATAAATAAAGGATTACTCCTATATGTAGTCCTTCTGTAATACGCAAAAGCATCTCTTATTACAAAAATGACTGTAATAGGAGATGCTTTTTCGATATATACATTGGGATGTTCATCGTGCCGCTTTCTTCTTATGTGATAGATTCTATTCTTTATGTTGATATCATCAGAACCACCATAAAGCGTTGGAATATCGCGTGTTGAAGAAAGATTTGTCCAATATAAGGCCAAGAGTGTGGAACTTATAATTTTCTTCCTGCTCTCTGTATTGTTTCTTAAGGAATCGCTGATAAAATGAAGTGCGCAAAAATTACGGAACCTCATCGATATGGTTGCTATTTTCATATCAGTACCATTATTTGTTGTTTGTTGGAGTAATTTGGCGGAAATGGCATAGGATGCTATGGTCTATCCCTAGTGAGATGCCGACTGCATCGCAAAGAATAGGATGATGACATGAGTACATGGACAAAAAGGCGATGTTCGTCGGGCTTCCGCGCTATCTGGAGCAGCTGCTCGGTGCATGCTACGCAAAGGAGGTGTGGAACTCTATCGTTTTCGCGCGGTGGAGGGAGAACGTCCCTCCGCAGGGGATTCACACACGCATGACTGCGAGGTGGACAGCGCAGAGGCGCACAGGTCTTTTCCGTTCAGAATCTGGATCTGCTCGTCTACCGACTGGAGCGCGATCCCTCCGTTGCGATGCGCCGTCTGGATGCGCTCCTGCGCATGGCACAGAGAGTGCGGTCAAGCAGATCTTTTTGATCTCCGACGATGAGGTGTTTTCCGCCGGGACGCGCAGCCGACGGAACGCGATGCGGTGAATCCGCAGAGTGCGGACGGCAGGCTTTCGTACTGGCTCGAAGAGACTCGGCATGGCGTATCGTGCACAGGGGGTTCCGGTCTCAGTCATCCGTCTTCCGAGCTCTATGCCCCCGGGATGACGGCAGATGATGGCTGATCGGACGCCTGTTCAGCATGCACTCACGGGGCGTTCTCTGCCGAAGTACGCCGCACCCGCCGAGACGATGTGCGGGCTGGTCGATGCAGCGACGCGGTCTATGCGATCTATCAGGCGACGGCGCGCGACTTTCACGAGCCATATCTCCACATCGCCCCCGCAGAGGGGACGACGATGGAGGATCCTATATGATCTGCGCGGACTTCTTTCCCATCGATGCGCGTCGTCCGCCACCCCGCATCACCCACACTGGGATTGCCGTGCTGCGGGAGCACGATAGCTTCGAGCTGCTGGGCTGGCACCACGCCGCCCGCTTGCCCCGGCCTGCGTGAGACATGGGCGGCAATGAAGGCGGTGCGCGAGGCGGCGCAGGCAGCGGAGGCGCAGAGCACATCCGCTGCGCTCAGCGTCGCGCATCATGCGTACCATCGTCCCCTTCGTGAGAGAATGTCGTCGGTGCGCTCCTGACGCTCGGTGTGACACACTGCAGGGCGGAGACGCCGGTCAATCCGATCATCTAGTGGACTTTGCCTTTATCTATATCGGCTGTATGGGGCTTCTACGGAAAGCAGCAGGCACTCGTGCCACCGGATTTTCACTCGTGATCCTCGTGCGTTCGGCTGCTCGGGCAGGGATGGGATCTGGTGGCGCTCCTCTGACAGCCCACCGGAGTTTCCTCCACTTTGTTTCCCTATTTTTACCGCCGTGCTGACGGGCTACTTTGCTGATCGTGAGGCGTTTCGCCAGCGTGCAGATGGGCGGGTCAGCGCCGTCTGCAGTACCGCGTCTCCTTCGCTGAGAATCTGTTCAGGAGAGCGTCGCCATCAAGGATCGTCTCTACCGTCAGATCATCAATTCGGACGACAGCATCGGCCGCCTCTATCGCATCACCTCACGTCTGGATTCGGTCGAGACAGAGAATCTCTACACGCAGACGGCAGCCGTAACGGCAGAGATCTTGGAGTGTCAAGGACGTCGTGGTCTATGTGGTGGGCGAGGGTGGCTACTATCTGCGCCAGAAGGTACGTCTCGGCGACAGCACCTACAGAGCTGCCGCGCTCGCGCGCGTGGAGGATCATCCATATCTGAAGCGGGTGCTCGAGGAGCACGAGATCTCTTTGTCAACCGCGACCTCATGAAGAATGTTCCTGATCTTGCCGCACCGATTGTCCACGATGGCAGGGTTATTGCGGTGATCCAGATTTATCATCTGGACTTCGAGCAGTGGAGCCTCTACGAGCAAAATCTGCTCGATCACGGCGCGCCTTGTCGCGGGCTCGCTCGCGAACGCCTACGCATGGGAGAAGGAGACGGCTGACCGCAAGTATCTCGACGATACGCGCATCCTGCGTGCGGAGGGAGTTCGATAAGGTGGTCGCGGGTTCCGTGAACGCCGTCGGCTGCGACCCGGACTATCCTGTCACGCTGCTCCCGATCCACATTCATCACGCGAGTTATCGCGAGCTCGACCATAAGATCGCGAACAGCATTCGTGCCGAGGATGTTATCGGGCGACAGAGAAAGGCGTCTCGCTGCTCCTCTCGGATGTTACGGGCAAGACGCTCGCCATGGTGCGGGAACGTCTCGCAAAGGTCGGGATAGAAACGGGGAGAGTCAGTCACTATGATGAACGAGGGCGTTACGGGCGGATGGATCTTCATCGCCATATACCTCGTCGTGGTTCTCGTCTCGCACCGTGCTCGAATGGCGTTATCGCGGGTGGATCTCGGCACTGTCAGGGCCTCATCGCCGCTGCCATACCGGTCGCGGGACTTGGCTGCTGCTGCTCTACGAGGCTGATCGGTCAGGTGCTCGGACTCATGCGCCGCACAGGGCATGGGACGAAGAAGACGAGGATCTGAGGTCTTTCGATTGACGATCCCGCCTACAGCGGCGATATGTGTGCCGCGCATGATACCTTTTTGCTCGACGATGCAAAGCTGGAAGCGCAAGTTCTTCACGGATGCGATCAAGCAGAATGTGGTGGAGCGGCAGTCGATCCTGAACGAGGCGGTACACGACGGCGACCGTGAGATCGCCTATTATGCAGTGTCGCTCTGCGACCGCGCACATGGAGCAGCTGAACGAGGAGATCTATACCCTCGAGGAAGATCAAGCGCGGGTGCGGACGACGATGCCCCTGCTGGACGAGTACGTCAGAAGGTGCGCGAGTTTCCTGTTGCGCCAGTACGGCGACGAGGTGACGCGCGAGCAACAGCGCACGCGCTATATGGAGATGCTGCGTCTTCTCGCAGAGCGCCATCCCGAGCATCCTGCCTATCATGCGGAGGAGATCCGCGCGCTGATTCACGGCGGACAGATGCTCGAGGCGGAGGCGTCCTGTCTGGAGATGCGGGAGCAAACGACCCGAATGATAGAGTCTGCCGCTCCTCCTGATGAATGTCTATCAGGCGTCGCATCGGCGGGAGAAGCTGCTGGAGACGATCAGCGCCCTGAAAAAGCTGCCGGTGCGTCTCAGCAACGAGGCAATGCAGGCGATACGGTATTGGGATGGAGGTGTAGTGCATGAATAACGCGAGTCTTTACATCCTCCTTCTTGTTTCGTTCTTTTCTCGGCTGTTTTTCAGTACAGCCGTCTCGATGGCTTCCTCCATCTCGCGCGCTCTCAATCGCCTGCTCGGGCAGCATGCGGCGTATAACAAGCCGTTCGACGGGGAGATATGCCGCAGGAGAAGTTCCTCATCCTCTACGATCCGACGGACGTGCTGAGTATGTATACGCGGCACAACGTGGAGAAGCTGCTGACGAGCGCAAGGCAGCCACGAGAGCCGCACGATCGATGAGAATGTCCCGCTCGATGATTCCTATACGGGCGTGGCACTCACGACGGGGCATCTCCAGCGCGTAGCGATGCTGCCCGCTGTCATGGACTACGTGCGCGGCGGCGGAACGCTCCCCGCCATGCAGAAGATCTGGCAGGAGGACAAGGACGCGATCGATGCGTCACTGCTCGCGGATATCGGTATCGCTGATGTGGGATGCTGCGGCGGATGCACCCGGGATCTACGTAGTCACGAACTTCCTCGTCGGGCGAAGGGGTTCAGCTTTTAACGGCGGCGACAGCTATACGACGCAGGTCAATCGGACGACGCTCACGCCCGATGCCGAGGTGCGAGATCGCGCACGGCGGAGGGCGTGCCGCTCGTCTGGAAGAAAAGCCTTGGCGACGGCCATGTCTATATGTATAATGGGGTGGAGCGCGACGACAAGACAAATCTTGGCGTCTACATGGCGATGCTCGCGCACTGTGGGACGGATCCGATCTACCCCGTGGTCGGTGTCAAGATCTTCATTCTCGACGACTTCCCGGCACCGGTGCCTCGATGGGGATTTCGCGCATATCTACAATGAGCTCGGCGTGGATACGTCGACATTCTACCGAAAAATCTGGTGACCGTTCGTGCACCAGCTCGCAAAGGATGAGAACCTCCGCCTCTCAGGGGGCAATCATCGAGAACTATAATGCACAGAGATCAAGGCCCCCTTCCATGCCCTCGGCGGACGTGCGGCGCGTGATGCGCTCATCATCTACGGCCGCGAGCTGATCGACATGGGCGGGGAACTCGGACTGCACGGCTACAACCATCAGCCGCTCGCGCCTGCGGGCTATGGTCAGGCAAAGCTCGACTATGTGCCGTGGAGAGTCAGGCGGATATGATTGACTCTCTGATGGAGCTGCTGCGGTATATAAAAATCATCTATCCGGACTATGATTTCGTTACTATGTGCCGCCATCGAACATCTCGAGCCCCGAGGGATCGCTGCCGTGCGGGAGGCGTTTTCCGGAGCTCGTCGCGGTCTGTTCGCTCTATGACGGACTTGCGACGGATCATGCGTGTGGTATCAGGACTTTAACTACAAGGACGGCATCTACAATATCCCACGTATCAGCTCTGGGCATGAAGATGACGAAGCGCAGTTCTGGGGCGAGATCACGGCACTGAACTACATCGGCGTGTTCTCGCATTTCATCCACCCCGACGACCTGTTCTACGCGGAGAGCGCCAGCCAGTCATGGCACAGCTATGTCGACGGGACTGAAGTCGTTCATGCGCACCGCCTCAGCACGCGCTATCTGCTGGCTGACGCCCGAGACGGTCTCGGACAGCATTCCTATTTTTCTCGGATTACTATGATATGGACTACCGTGGTGGTAGCACGAGGAGAAAGGCTGAAACTCTATTCTCGGGGCTACAGTGGGAGCTGCGTTTCCTGCTGCGCACGGAGAAGGAGATTGACCATACGGACGGGTGCAAGGCGGAGGCAGTGGAGGGCGGTGTCTACATCGTCCGCGTGACGAAGCCTGAGGCGCATATCTATTGGAAGGAGGGCCCTGATGCGGATCTGTCTGCTGACGGGCTCATATCCCTACGTCGTGGGCGGCGTATCCTCGTGGGTGCAGATGCTCGTGGAGGGGCTCCCGGAGTATGAGTTCGTCGTCTATCTCGATCGGTGCGGAGGGGAAGGATCGCGGCAAGTTCAAGTACAAGCTGCCGAAAGAACTGCGTCGGCATCGAGGAGGTCTTTCTCGACGGATCCTTGCTCTGCGCTCTTCGGACGTGCTCGAGGGCATTCTCACGGGGCAGGGCAGCAGACGCTCTATGAGTTCGTCCGCGGAAAAACATACAATGTCGATTGAGCATCTCGAGGAGATCTTTTCGTCCCGGGCGGTGGAAATCGCCGCTCGCAGGTCTTTATGTCGAGCGATTTCTTCGATGTAATTGTGCGTTTCTATCGGGAGGAATACCGAAATCTCCCGTTCACCGATTTCTTTTTGGACGATGCGCTCGATGCTTCTGCCGCTCTTTTTCCTGCTGCGGCAGAAGCTGCCGAGACGGATGTCTATCACGAGTGTGGCGACGGGATACTGCGGTGTGGTCGGCGGTATGGCGACGACGCTCGCCCAAAAAGCCGTTTATGATTACGGAGCATGGTGTTTACTCGCGTGAGCGCGAGGCGGAGATCATCAAGAGCGACTGGGTGAAGACGGATTTCAAAGGCCTCTGGATCCAGTACTTTTATCATCTGGCGCGGATCGCCTATCGGTCGGCGCGGCGGGTCTATACGCTCTTTGAGCACAACGGCAGGATCGCCGTCGATCTCGGCTGTCCCTGCAGACCGAATCCATATCGTGCCGAACGGCGTCCACATGGAGCGCTTTGCCCACATCGAGGGAGCCGCGTGACCACGGCGGGCGTTTCAGATCGAGCGCGGTCGTGCGCGTGCGCCGATCAAGGATATCCTGACGCTCCTGCGTACCTTTGCCATCGTCAAGCGCGAGATGCCCGCAGCGAAGCTCTGCATCATGGGCGGGCTGGAGGAGGATCCCGACTACGTGGCGGTCTGCTACCGGACGGTGAAGATGCTCGGCCTCGAGGATGTGGAGTTCACGGGATCTGTGCCCGTGGCGGGTATCTGCCGAAGATGGATGTGCTCGTCCTCTCCTCGATCAGCGAGGGGCAGCCGCTTGCGGTGCTCGAGGGGTTCTCGGCGCATCGTCCGTACGTAACGACGGATGTCGGCTGCCTGCCGTAGAGCTGATCTACGGCGACAGCAACGATACGCTCGGCACCGCCGAGCGCGGTGGTCGCCCCTGATGGATTTCGAGGCGATGGCATACGGATCCTGCACCTCGCGCGCGACTATGAGCTGCGCCGCTCCATGGCGGCGGTCGGCTGCGCGGACGAAGGCACACTATACCTACGAACAGTTTATTTCATCGTATCGGATTGCCTATCGTGAGGCAGCGGAGGAGGGATCCCATGGCGGGCGTCGGGTTTGAGCTGGAAGCGGCTGTTCCGTGCGCGGACGGCGGCAGGATATCTCAAGGCGTACTCGTACTCCGCCATTGTGACGACAGGTGATTCGTCCTCCTCACGAGCATGGTGCTCGCCGTGCAGCTGCTCTTCATCGCGTACGGCGCAGGCGATGATGAATCGGCGGTGTTCCTCGGGGCGGTGATCTATTCCTTCATCTTCTCGCAGCTGCTCTCCTCGGGCTTTACGATTGTGCTGACACGCTATCTCGCGGACTGCATCACGGTGCGACACTATCGCGACGTGACGCCGTCCATGTTCGGCATGAGTGCGATTCTCCTTGTACTCGGGACGATTGCGGCAGTGATTTTCTTCTGGAACAAGCCGCTCGCCTTCGAGCTGAAACTACTCTCCCATGTCTTTTTCTCGGAACTCTTGCTGATCTGGGTGGGCGGGGTCTGCTGAGCGGCAGTCAAGAAGTTCAAATATCTCATCCTCGGCTATCTCGTGGGCGTGCTCATCAGTCTCCTGCTGACCGTGCTGTTCCTAGAAACGAGCTGGCTGCCGCCGACGGAGGGGGCACTCCTATCCGTGGATGTGGGGATGGGCGTTCTCGCACTCTTCTTCTTCCTCTATGTGACGAGCCGCTTCGGACTGCCGCGCGATGGAATGCTCTTTGCCTTTCCCCTATCTCGGGCGGCATGGACGCCTCTTCATCGGTGCGTTCGGCTATACGCTCGGCCTCTTCCTGCCGAACATCATTATATGGCGAGCTATGGGGCGTGCCTCATCCACGGACATTCCTCTATGCGCCGCGCTATGATGTGGTCGTCTTCTACGCACTGCTTTCGATTCTGCCGCCTCATGACAATCTTCGTGGTCAAGGTGGAGACGCAGTTCTACGAGCGCTATGCCCACTACTTCGGGGCGATCACGCACGGCGGAAATCTGCACCTCATTGAGGACTCGCGCGCAGGATCCGCTCTATTCCATGTGGTTCCGAGATGCGGCAGGCACTTGAGTTCCAGTTTGTCTTACGCTGATCTTCCTCGCTCTCGGTAACTACATCACTCTCGTTTGCGGGCTGGACTACAATGCACGATCAATATGTACAACGATCCTCTTTGCATCCTTCGTCGTCGGACATTGTCAGGTGTATCATGCTGGAGTACTTTGACTTCCAGAAAGGCGTGTGGCGGATCGGTTGCGATTGCCGCCGTCGGCAATATCGCCTTTGGCATCGCTCGCCTCTGGCCCGGCGACAAGAGCTACATTCGGCTTCTTCTTTGCATCGGCGCTCTGCCTCGCCTACGGCGTGTGGCTGCTCCGACGCTTTTCTAACGGGATCAACTACTGCGTGCTCTGCGCGCAGCCGGTGTTCTATCAGGCAGGCGCGGGGATTTTTGGACGATTGCCCATCTGCTGTACGGGGACAAGCTCCCCGATCTGGAAGGATGGAGAAGGCATGAGTATGCTGAGACGGGCGCAGCGCCGCCGTGACCTCCTGCGGCGCACTGCTGCGGCGGCGTGTACGCTCTCTTTTGCCAGTGACGGGGCATGAGTACTCGCGGGCAGCAACGATGCGTCTGCACGATGTGTACGGTTACTACTCGTACATGATGGATGTCAGGGTGATGAGATCGCCCCTACCGCGCGGCAAAGGAGGCTCGCGCAGGCGAAGAAGGATCTCCGCCGACGCGCAGCAGAACCTCGCCGATGCCAAGGCGCGGGCGTGGCGGATGCCGCAGCGAATCTCGCGCAGGCAAAGGCGAATCTGCACGATGCAGAGGATCACCTCGCCGCGGGTGAAGATCGCCCTTGCGGCGGCAGAGGAGGCAGCGCACAGCGCACGCGGAAGCGATCGCAGCCCAGCAGGCGGAGGCGGACTACGCGCCGACGGTCTGTGCGCAGCGTGCACATGTGAGGCGATAAGTGCGCGGTATGACCGCATGGCGGCGGCGAGCGGCGATACGGCGGCTCCTTTGAGCAGTGCTGCCGAGAAGGATCGTGCGGCGGTGGTGGCGCGTGTACTGAAAGAGTTGGCTACCAGCAGAACCGCGTCAACGATGCACAGGTTATGGTCGATGCCGCGCTCTCGCGGGCGCAGCACCGGCAGAGACGACAGCAGGGACGACGGAGGGACGACGGATGAGCGCGATCGATGACGGGCGTCCGCCGAGGTAGAGAGGCGGCGCAGTCCGAGCTGGATGTGGTTGAGGACTATTTCTCTCAGCTGACGGCGGCGCGTGAGGGCGGCGGAGGATGCGGAGCGCGACGCGCGCGAGGCCGTCGCGGACTATCAGCAGGATCTGCGACGCACGACGAATCTCGCGGAGGCAAACGTCCTACGTGACGGATGCGGAGAACTATCAGCAGCAGGCCGCGGCGTGGGAGCGCGATGCTGTGCGCGATGAGGGAACGGCAGAACAGCAGCTTCGCGTCGCGCAGCGATCTCGACTACTCTGGCGGAGGGATCGCTGGCATGACTCGGGGCAGAGTACTATGCGTGGCGTGGGAACGCGGCGGACATCAGCCCCATCTGCCGCCTCCTACTACACAGCGCACGCACCGCGGCAAGCAGAAGCTCGACTATGGGCTTTCGACGGGTTGTGTAAAGTCCGATACGGGCTTTTGTGAACGGCGCGGTGTCGGGCTGGACGGATACCTCACTGAGCCTGACCCTGCGCAACGAGAACCCCGTCAACAGTGTCCGCTACGGATTCGGCATCAGCATTCCGACGGGGCAGAGCCGCATTGGCGCGCGAAGGCGGTTGTGCCGGAGAGCCCTCGCGCGGTTTACCGACTTTGGCGCAGGCTGGCAGTATATCCCGGAGCATTGAGGTGCCGCATAAGATCACGGAGCAGGATCGCCTCGACGGGACGAATGGAGCTACACGATGCGCGGCGGCTACAACCACCGCGTGAGGTGTGGGATGCCCATGTCTCCACCCGGCAATATCTTTGCACAGGAGCTTGAGTATCTGCATGCGGATGCGAAGAAAAACCTCGCATGGTGCAGCTTCTACCATAATCTCGACAGGGAATGCCGTGCAGGACAGCATCGATACGGATGCCGGAACGATCACTGGGAAGAGCCACTACCGTGACGGCGACGACTGGGAGCCGCGCCTTCTACCATCGCGGCATTACGAAAAAGGATGCGCTGCGCCACTACTACGATCCTCTCGCAGACGCAGGCGGGCACAGCACCCGGCTCCTCGTCCATCGGACGGCAGTACTACGGCATCGGCGTGCGGCATACGATCTCGAAACGCCTCACATGGCAGGTTATGGCGCACTATCAAAAGGTGAATTCGACCTACGACCCGCTGCGCACGGAGCTCAATACGGGCGGCGGGTTCAGTCGCCGCTCCCTGCTCGCGGAGCTCGCGTGTCGGATGAGCGACCGTAAGCAGCTCGTCCTGCAGACGGAGCGGTATGTGCGCACGGATGAGGGCGGCGGCGGATACCATGGCTGGGGCATGACGCTCTGGTACAATGAGAGCCTCTGAGATAAGAGATAAGAAAGGGAGATTATGGGCAGGTAAAGAAGGAATCGCTGCATTCCTCGTGGGAGCGGCAGGCCTGTTCGGCGTGCATCAGGCACTCCCGTCGGCGGAGGGAGGGCGCGAGCACGTCGTTCCGGAGACGGCGATGATCGACCTCACGGAGCAGCTTGGCAGCTGCGCGCGAACGGCATCCGGGCTTTCTGCTCGTCGGCAACGGCCCCGTGGGGCTGCTGGAGGTGACGAAGGACAATTCCGAGGAGAATGTCGCGCGTCTCGTGCGTGCGCGTTTGACGGCATCCCTGATGGAGTCCCGCTTCATGACGGCTATGAGGAGGACGGCGGACACGCCGGAGCGCAACGACGGCGATCTGGACGAATATCTCACCGCGATGCTCCGCAAGCCACTCAGTGGCGGGCAGGCAGTCTTTACCCTCGACTATGTGAAGGGCGAGAGAATCCATGAGGTAGAGGAGCTCGGTGCGGAGCAGGGCTGCTGCGTCGCCGAGGCGGGCGATCGCCTGCTCGATGTGATTCCAAAGAACCCGCCGATGAACGAGAATGCAGACGATGTCACGCAGCTGAAACAGGTGAAGGAACTTCCTCTTCCTGCTGGAAACCCTCGAGCATTTCCATACGCGCGACGCCTTATATCAACGCCCTCGCAGCGACGAACTACGACCTCCCGTCGTCGATCTCACTACGGCGACCGTCCGCTGACACCGGCGGAGACGGCGCGGCTGAAGGTGAAGGCGAACGGCGGCAAGCGCCTCCCGCCTCCTACATGAGTGTCGGAGGCGGCGGACTATCGTCCCCTACTGGAAGGCGGAGTGGAACACGGAGCGCCCGCACTGGCTCGCCGAGCCGAATCCCGAATGGCCGGGCAGCTACAAGGCTCGCATTGCCGGAAGGAGTGGCACGATATTCTTCTATGGCAGCCCCGATGCCTATCTGGACATCGATTATGGCGGCGGGTTTTGACGGTGCCTTCTCGACGTGATGGATGCGTGGGGCAGTATTTCAAAGAAAACAAATAGAGTGAGGCACTGCTTTGTTAGGAAACACGTGCGATGATGCTGTGTTTCTCTTTTGTATGGAGCCTGATCCTATTGGGTGAGCGAAGCGTTTGAAGATAGACATTTTTGATCGGAGTATTATTGTAAGTTGTGAATGAGACATCTATATATTGATGCTAGAGAATCGCATGAAAAGAAGGAGAAATGCTTAATAAGTCGAATTATCTTATAAAAATACATTAGAAAAATAGTTTTCAAGTGAGTGAGAAAAATGAATATTGTTATCCTTTGAAGAGGAGGTGGAACTGGGTAAGGCAATTAAGGAAAAATGGCTTTGGACTCATGCTTGCAAATTATGAATGGGCTTAAGGTCGTTGTTGCAGAGGTTTGATTATAGAAAGTGTAGGGTGATATGGGGCCGAAGCGCAGATGGAACTTTCCATCCAATAATTTCGGCAGATTTTTGGAATTGCGGATTCTGGCGTTGAGACGTTCAAGGAACACTGATGAAATCGCTGGCGCGCGAGATTTGGTCAGAATTCCTTGATGCTAATGATCAGAGTGGACAGCCAACAAAAATCGAATCAAAGCATTTCGGATTGACCTTCGGACATTCCGGATTTTCGAGGACTATACGATGCACTGAAGCGTTCTACTGGAGTTCTGGTCCCAGTCAAACAACAGATCGGGCTAAAAATGAGACGGCACTCTGCTGCAGAAAACGCTGAAATCACTTGCCCGCGTAGTAGTAGTGACTACAACACAACAGGACTCACGGGAGCGCGAGAAGAATATAACTCTCCGTGGTGTAATCTTGACGAAGTCATCCGGTGCGTCAGATAAAAGGGAGCAATGGTGGCTGTTCGATAGGGAAGTATGCCTTTGCCTGCTCGGTGTTTCGGACAGTGTTCTATAGCACGTTGGATTCAGCTGATCAGTCTGCTTACCAAGGTGTTTCACGTCTCGCACATCGTTCCGAAATGAAAGAGAGGAAATCACGCAAGGCATCGGGTTCTATGGGGGAGACGCGCCTGTCTATGAGCAGGGTTTTCTGGATTTGGAGTATCATCGTTCTGTGGGACAACATGGGACGGACATCTCTCATCCTTGATTTAATGGAGATGAACATTGGAGTGGAGCAGATGGTCGCCTCTATTTTGATGATATACGCCGTTTTCAATGGCACACCGGTTGTAGATGTAGATGGCACTCAGATTACTAAGGATACCCGGCAGGTTGGTCGAGTCCCATAAGGATTATTTTCTGAACGCGCAGATGAGCATTATCAGATCTTACCAACCGCCAGAGGTGCGCACATTTTGAAAAGTTATTCACAGAGGATCCGAAACTTGGGGAAAGGTTACACTTGGGTCCCATGATCGAAGCTGGGTTTCACCGTCGGGTCGCGATGGTTCGGCAGACTGGGGATGAAGATCACGGATAAGGGACATATTAACGGCATCATTTCATTTGCAGGCGTGCTCTATATCGAGGGCGTGGCACTCAACACATATCTGAGGACGCTTGAGAATCCACAACATCTCGAATGGGAAGTGAACGAGCCGACAATCAGAGAAAAGCATTGATTATAGCAGTGCTCTCTCAGTTCATTCGAGAGAGCTTGAACGAGAGATGAGGGATGACAGTAGTGAGGAGGAGCTTGATCCCTGTTGAGAGTATCTGTCTGCAAAAACAGAGAAGAAGAGTTTTGTGAATGAGGAAAAATCAGGCGTGATCCTAGATACCATCCATAATGTCGATTGAATGAGACTGAGGTGAAAACCCACCGTCATCAGGTGAACAGAGTGAAGACACGGCGAAACGCAGCAGGCGGATGATGGGGAGATATTCCGCATTCTGGCCTGCGGTGAGGGAGGAAGTGGCGATCATAGCACAGGAAACGGGGCGGGACGGTGGCGGACATCATGGGCGATGGTGGTGGAGATATCCCGAGACACAGGATGAAGCTCTCAGGATCCGGTGCTCATATCCGCAGTCTGGCTCGTGATCGAAAAAGGGAAGTATACCATCATCTTACCCAGCAATCTCTCGCTCATGATGGTGTGCTGGAGATATTCATGTCTGCAGAATCCCAAATATACGATGCTAAAATTTATCAGCTCATTAAAGGACATATCCGAACCTGACGGTTGAGGGAATAAAAATCTAGAATATCGACTTTACGAGACAGCAAACCACTAAAGATTGATGTTCAAATTGACTATCATGACTACCGCCCGATGGAGGTGAAAGGTATGAAATAAAAATATAGGCTCCATCCCTATCCGGTTCTTCCACCTATTCCGATGATTACCAATCGGGGAAGTTCAATGTTGTGATTGAACCCTACAAAGAAGGATATCACCTGCGCGTTGATTTCACTGTAGAGGCAACCAATGAAGCATAAAAACCTGATCCGATCCGGTCAGGCAAAATATGTCTATCATGGCGGAATGCGCCAAACTGGTTTTCGTAAGGTGTTTCAGACGGGGAGGTCCTGAACCAGTGAGGTGCTCTCCGACAAACATCTCAATGGACGCTTCAAATTTGCCCGTTTATTGTGGCAGTTGAGGATATTCATGGATATTCCAGCAAGGATTTTCATGAGGATTTCATCACGGCATCTCCTTTGATATTGAGGCTGTCGTGATGACGGCATCCGGAAAGATGGTAACGGTACATATTTCAAAGGATGTTGATGAACTGGAACGTATGCCGTCTATCTTTAGCATTGCGCGAAATGCTGACGATTCCTGCAAGTAGATGGTTGTGGACTCTCTGGAAGGAAAATTCTCATCAAACTTCCTACAGAAGACTATTACAGTTACAAGCAACTGAGCAAAAACGCCTCAAATCCAATCAGTGCTGAACTCACTGACGATAGTGCCGCCTCATCTACGTCCCATAGTGAGGTTGAAAAGAGATCTGTGCTCGGGCGTGAAGAGCATGAAGAGAACCTGTGGTATCGCATTTTAGCCAAAACGCTCTGCAAAAATTCTAGCTGTGGAGCGTCACTTCAGAGGAGTTTTGAGGAAAGGGATGTGATGTGCCTGCTGCAAAGCCCTCATCAACGAGCTCCCTATCAGACGCCTTCCTTTTAAAGATGCTTGCGGGGTTCCCCGGAGGGATGAGCGAGATGAAAATTCAATTCGTAGGCTACGATAATACTCGACCTAAGGTAAAGACGAACCTTCCGGTGGCGGATAGAGCATTTTCGCGCGGAGTCGTCTGAACAATTGGAGGCCGAGCTGGACTTTCTTCGAAGCCACTCTTTACGGATAGTAAATTTGTGGAAGCCCAGGACGTTTCACTTGATATGTCCGGCAGAAAAAGGGTTCCATGCAGATGCGGAGAATGCGCGACGCATCTATGAAAACTTCCAGTTCCTCGTCAGAGATCGCAGGCATCAGATGAACGATTGTGGGCGTGGATTTTTGTCTTGGTGGCTTTTGTATACGTCAAATATCGCTGGAATATTGATGCCAAATGTGCGGTGAGCCATATCACACAACATTTTTCTTTGGGTTTGGAGCGTCGGCGATCTCTCCTCGCAATGCGCTTTCGCGCCTCCTGGTGGATCGTGCCGATTGACGCATGATGAGGACGATGATGACGGGCGGGTTGACGAGACGTAGGCGTGAAAATGCAGACTATGTCACATGCATGTTTCTGGGCCTGCTACACTCGAACAACCCGTTGGATCACACGTGGCTTCTTGTCTGCTGTTATCGATGCACGCAAAAGCGGTATGCGAATCGACACGAATGTCGTCGGAGAACTTGCAAAGTATCTCATGAAAATCTTCTTGGTGGCGTATACATTCTGGGACTGCCCACCTGAAAAACATACCATATACGAGAAAATATAAGGAAAAAGCAAAAGAGATAAACGCTACACACTCACACAGGCAACAGCCCGAGAAGCGGGACTGATCTCATCCGATGCGGATAAATCGTCCCGTTCGTCATCATTCATCTGGAAGTTGATCCAGTCGTTAAGTAGGACTCTGTGCAAATCACTTTTAAGCTATTAATGGAGGGAACGGCATTGCCAAACTTTGTTGATATATTGAGCCGCTTTTGTTCCTTCAAAGACATAAAGGAATCCGGAAAGAGTCTGCAACCGTGCCGCTTCTCGTATGGAGATCGCGCGCTTATCCAACACGGGGTGAATCTACAGGCGATTTCCGTACGTTTACGACGGTTCCAGGGCTCGTCATAGCGTAGACGCATATAGGATCGTGTCTGTGTGCGCGTGGGCGTATCCGGTGTATGTAGTCTTGAGGGAGGAATCAGAGGATCGTGGAAGCTCTGTCCTCCTGTAATGCGCGGAAATCGTGTCAACGCCGTATCGCCTGTCGCCAAGGTTGTCACATGATTGTAGAGACGTGTGGCCGCAGGGCTTTTGCGAGTGCAGAGCCACCGTCCTGTGCGGAGTCTCAACAGGATCACTCATTGACATCAATGGATGGAGTATCTTTGCAAATCGCCGATAGCATCCCGCACGCCCGGTAGTGCCCTGCTCGATAGAGAGACTGGTTGGCGGCATATATTCTGCGCGGCAGTTTTGTGATAATCCGACGAGGATGAAGCGCTCCCGCGTTGGTGCGCCATGGTGTATTTCCTGCGATGGCGTGTGTCTCGTGCCAAAAGTATGTTGTGGCCGACGGTATCCAACATCATTCTCTTGATGTGAGCGTGCACAGTCTAGGACTTGACTAGGGCGGTACGTCAGCTTTCTCTTCGCGATAGTCAAAAATGTGAATGTGTGGTTCTGGCTGCAAAGCTCCTTGATTTTTCGGAATGCTCTGCTGCAATAGAAACACTTCCCTCCATGCAGCCGCATCGTCGTGAGACGTCGGTTTGTCTGTTCTATGTATGCCGAGCGAGGCTCTCTGCGAAATCGGTAATCTTTTCTCGCTTGGGAACGAGGGAAGCGATATCTGGAGTTCTCCTCGCATGAGTTGTTTTAACCAGTGACAGAAGTGCCACTACTGTGTTTTTGTAACGAGGCGGGTGGTTTATCCTGATTGTTTCCGGAAACGATAGAGTGTGTGAATCGTTTTATAGAACGACTCTCCCCAAAAGCTAGGAATCAAGTTGTTTGTCAAACGTGCGCATGTGAATTCAAGTGCGCCGATAGCTCGCTTTGCAGAAGAATGTCTAGGGATCGTCTGCGCAGCTTTGACATTCCCATAGTACGCCTGCCGTTGCCTGGGTCGGATCTCACCGACCCGGAAACGATGAACCTTCGAGCGCAGAGCCGCATCGTTTTCCATGATGAATGCGGTCTGGTTGCAACGCACAGATTGCACGAACGCGTTCTTTTTACGAGAGTCGGTTGTTCTGTAACGATCGAGGCTGGTACGCTGGCGATTTGCGTTGGAAAAATCCTTGACACGGTGACCGCCGATGATCGACGCTGTCGCGTCCAGACTCTGTGATCTCAGCTCCTGCATAATCAATCGTACGGACCTCTGTATAGAGTTGTTTTCGATGTGAGGGAAGGTTTCAGTTTGTATGTCTTCTTCTCGCATTTTTGTTGATCTCTGCCGCCGCAACGATATTCGCCGTCCGGTTTGTCGGAATCCAGAGGCCTGGGACCTCCAGCCCGCAAAGGAGATCGACAATGTTATATGTCTTGATACAAACGCCACCTAATTTCTGATTGTCGCTATGGCAATATTAGACGATTTATCACCGATATGCAAGAGAAAAACAGGCCTTGTAATCATTTGCCACCAAAGCAGAGAGAGTTTGGCGGAAATGGATTCTCCTAAATTTAAAGGCAAAGACAAATTGTTCCGTAAAGCGAATGTGGTGTATATTATTCTGGTGTGGATGACGTACATGCGATGAGAAGAAAACGACAAACTGTCCTGATTGTCGACTGCTGATCGAACCCGCCATATGGCCAGTCTTTGTTCAGTGGGTGGGTCAGGAACCAATAGTGAGAGTGATGCTGAAAATTACTGCAGGCGGTTAGCTTTACGGATGGTGGTCGATGGGCCGCACAAAGAGGACTGGAAATGAAACCGAACTCGAGTATCGTGCAAAATGGGCACGAAGAACCTATTTGATATGTAGCGAGTTGAGTTATGCAATAGAGGCGTGCGGTCAATTGCGAGTATCAGGAAAAAGGTGGAACAGGTAGAAAATTGATGCAGCTAAAATCTGTACGTGTTGTTCGGGCAACAGTTTTCTCGCGACAGAAACGGTTTCCGATGACAATGCAAATGAGCAGTAGATCTGACAATGGGCAGAGGTGTCAGATGAGGGAGCGATCATGGGAGCGGCGTCTCTCAGGTATTCTCATGGAAAATGAGTCCTATGCGGATTTGATTATTGCCGGCAGGTCTCGTGCGAATGTGGATTTTCTCGGGTCGCGGTAGCGAAGAAATCTTGGGGATGGGCGGAGCTATTGATGGAAAATGGAAAATTGAAGCGTCAATGGCATTCTCACGTTTAATGTTGCATTTCAATGCAAGCGATATAAAGGTGTTGTAGGTGCGGCGATATCCGAGACTTTCGAGTGTTGACTACTAGATATTGAGTAGAAAGGCATCTCTCACTACAACGGGCACCTTTTCTAAGGCTGCGATGGCGAGGCGGTTAGCCTGGGCAAGCAGCAACGTCGATCTGATTGATGGAGAGAGTTGATAAAAATTGGCGGAGCCTAGTAATATGGGGCCCCATCCAGTCAATAGTTGCGAGATCGATGAGGAGTATTTTCAGGAGCCTTTGAGTAGCATTCCTGGTTTTATTGTGAAGAGTGTTAGCGGTAAACTCACGGGCACCGCCCTCGACGCTATCCTCCCGCCCGTGCGCCGTTTTGGTGGCGCAGGCGCCGCGAAGAAGCGCAGTGTCATTGAGAAGCCTGCAGGCGTTCTTTGATAAGTTCATGGGGGTTGTGGAGGCGTAGCAAAAAGACGTGCTGGCGAGGTCGGACGAGGGGCTGATTCTCTGCTATATCAGGGGAAAATGATTCCCCAGCCAAAATCACTGGAGAACGAGAGCAGGCGTCCGCTTTCGAGACGAAGCTGCATTTTCCTTGATATACGAAGGCAAATCGTCTGGAAGATCAATCCCACAGATCCTGTAAAATCAAAGTCTGCCGTCTTGATGGTCTGCTCGTGCACCGTGATGCCCGTTATCGCCAATCAAAATGGGACAATAGGTCTTGCAGATGAAAGCGAGCTAACTCCTCGGTGTTGCAGTAAAATTTTTCTGGAATGCAGTCTTTTGATATGCGAACAGAACTTGATTCAGCATACTCGATTTCAAACTTTCCGTGTGTGGTTATCAGAACGATCGGATTGCAAAGCTCAAATGACCATGAGTTTTCCCATATCGAAGGAGGCCCAAAACATACAGGATACTCTAACAGCGACATCCTGTATCACGGCGTCAAAGATGCTGAGCAACTGAACGTATTCCTTCAAATGGTTTGGTTGTTGGATGACAGGAGCTGGCCACTTGTAGTGAGAAATCCCATCCTTGGAGTAAAGAGATCCTTATCCTTTCACCATTTGAATATGATTGTCCATAATGAACTGTTTTTATTTGAGTCCATACAAGCACCTCCTGAATTTGACATTTCTAGGGAGTATTGATAAAATGTAAGCGACAATATTGTATCAAAGTGAAAATTAGAGAATCAACATGCCTTGATCAGGAATACAGGGGCTTTCGTGAGTCTCATTCAGCAAACTCTTCCACCGCGGATGAGCCCAGAGATGTCTGCAAAAGCATCACATACGCATGAATGGGCGTTGTACGAAGCCGGAACTCTGCATAACGCCCCCTTTGTGCCCGCAGGCATTTTCTCCAAAGCCCCCAGCGTTTTTCCTGTGGCGCATATCCGCATCAATGCGGTCTCCTTCCACGTGCCTGTCAGCGGCGCGGCATGAATCACGCACGTGGTGTATGGCTTCCCTGCAAGACTCGTAGTGGAGTGCTGTCCCCTGCTGGTCACTTTGTAGGTGCCTGCACGGATCGCGCGCAGATGCCGATATCGCCTGCCGCCCTGATGGCGTCCATGTTCGCTGAGGAAGAGGAACTCCAGCCGTATTTTGCCTTTGCCGCTCGACCATCTGCTTCACCTTGTCATAGGTATAACGGCGGCTGGCATTCTGCCGTCTCGTGGTGATGATAAAGAGCGTCTTCTCACCGGTCCTCGTCGCGGGCGTATTTGTGGATGTTGCCGATGTGGTGGATCGACCGCCCACGGCATCGAGGAGTGCCGTACACCCCCGGACAAAAGTAGGTGTCCGCGGTCATTCTCCACCTGCTCCATCGGCACGCGGTCATGGAGCACCTCACCACATCGTCGAACAGCACGGTGAGACAAGCGCCCACCGCTCTCCTTACGCTGCTTTTTGATGAGTCCGTTGAACCCTCCGATGGTGTCCGCCTCCAAGCTCCCCATCGAACCGCTCGATCCAGAATGAACACGATCTCCGTTAAACCCTTCTGTCATATAAGCGCCTCCTTCTTTATCTGACTACATTCTACTAAAATGCGGAGGCGCAAAGGTCGCCTGTCAGGCGACATCGAAAGAATCGTAATATTTATCCGCGGTGGCATCCCTCAGCAGCCAAGCAAGAGGCTGCTGGAACGCTGTAGAAGTGTCTCGTTGATGGTGAAGATATCGTACTCCTTTCGTTCAATAAAATCACCTGCAATGACGTCCATCTTGAGCTGCGGGAGAGCGCATACCCTGCGCGTCCGATAAAATCACGCGTCTCATCTAGATCGAGTTCCAACGCCACAGCGAAGGTCAGGCAGTATTCTTGCTGGGCTGGTAGGCGGGATTGTTGCGGATCTTTGAGAAATGCTTGCGATCTCACATTCGCCCGTTTGATATATCTCCGGATCACTCTTTCCTTGAGTCATGAGCTGAAGCAGCGTCTCAGAAAATGTATCGTCGATGTCGTCCAGTAAATGCTCCAAGGAGTGGGGTGCCCCGCATCAACGCCCTTTGCCGCGAACATCGGCGCTGCCTCGCTCACGCAGAGCCTCCGCGGCGTTCAGATATGCCGCCTCGTGACAGACCGCGATCCGACGGTCGCGATCATCACCGCGATATTCCTCCTCCAGCAGCTCCGTGACGTATCTCTCGTCGAGATAGCTCTGCACGTCGTCAAAGAGCGTGTCTGAGATCTTAAAAAGCTCTTTTCGGTCGAACACTACCAGATAGATGTCCATGTCTATGTTCCTGTAGGAAATCACGAATGGCCTGCACCGCCGCAGCAATCGCGATCTCCGAAGGACAGCCGAACACGCCCGCGGATAGGAGCGGGAAGGCAATGGAGGAGCAGTCGCGTTCTGCTGCCAGCCGTAGGAATTTTGATACGCACGGCTGAGAAGTTCGCGTTCCCCATGACTGCCGTCCTGCCAGACCGATCTCTACCGTATGGATGACATAGCGGGCATGAAGGCGGTACGCCGGCGTAACAGCAGCCGTGCCCGTATCGATATCGCTGATTTCTTGCGCGCGGCTAGGAGTTCTGCTCCGCCGCCTGATGGATGGCGCGATCCACACCGCCGCCGACGATGGCGCGGGATTGGCAGAATTGACAATGGCGTCCACCCGCATCTTTTGTGATGTCGTTGCGTACAATCGCGAATGGCATGATATCGAACCTCCTTACATGATTTTGACAATTATCTCTTTGCGATCTACGTTTTATTCCGATGCGCACGCCTTCACGACCATCCCGCTGCGACATCTGCAGCAAGAAGGGCAAGCGGCGGCGGCACCAGCGTTCATCAGCGGCCGGGATCTGCAGATCCATTCGGATTTGATAGTCTGGTCACGTTGAGGACAGCGGACGTCCACAGTGTACGGCATCGGCGACCGTGATGGCAGGCAACAGGGAGACACCTGGTCCCGCTTTCCACGAAGTCGATGATGGTCTTACTCGTACCGATCTCCATGCGTTCGTTCAATGTAAGCTGGCGCTCTGCCGAGGTCATCCTCGAGCTTTTTCGATAGTTCGTCCCGCGCTCCGTCAGAATCCAAGGGGCATTCACCAGTTCCTCCAGTCGGATCGGATGTCCAACGCAGGCGGAGTTCGATGCAGCAATGAACTGTACCTCTGTGACGGCATCGGTCGCAAGATACGCAGTTGGGCATTTCATTCATCGCGATCCAGTAGAATGACAAGATCTACGTTTCCCTGAACCAGTGCCCGTCGCAAACGTGGTGCTGTGTCCACGCACACATGTAGCTGTACTTTAGGATAATTCCGCATGAATGTTGCGATTTGTGTCACGTATAGCGTGACGTTGCCAGCGTCTCGATGATGCCAATGAAAAAACTTCCTGCCGGTTCCGCTGTGCCGTGGAATTTCGCGAGGGTCTCCTGCTCTAGTGCCGTCATGCGGCGCGCGAAACGGAGGAGCTCTCGCCCCGCGCTCGACAGAGCCGACACGCCGCCCGGAACGAATGAACAGCTGCGCACCTAACTCTCGCTCCAATGTCTGTATTTGCTGGGTTACAGTAGACTGTGCATACCCTTCCCGCAGAGCTGCCGCGGTAAAGCTTTCTGTTTCCGCCGCATGGATGAATGTTTTGATATTGCGCAGCTCCATCGATGCTCTTTAATCGATTTTCTTGATGAATGTTTTTATATGCTTCAATTTTACTGCATTCATCCATCTATGATACTCGCATTTTTAGAGAACCGATAGAGTTCTTTGTCGTGTGACAACATCCGCATTGTTTCTTTCCGAAGGGAGGAGGTTTCATCGTGGAAGTCATCACAGCCTAATAACGGCGCCTTTGGGGGCTGCAGCTGATCGCAGGTATTTTGCTGTCCTGTGGCATTTTCTACTGACGATCCGTCTCGGGTTTCCCCAGGGTGCGCTATTTTGACCCAGCTGATACCAAATCTATGGAAAGCGAGTCGCAACGCCACGGGGTCTGTGCTTTCGGTGCACTCTGTTCCGCGATTGGCAGTGAGGGTGAGCGCGGGCAGCCTCGTCGGTGTCGACAGCGCTCGCCTCCGGTAGGTGGGTGCGATCTTTTGGATGTGGGTCACCGCGATTCTCGGAATGCCCATCATGTTTGGCGAGGCGGTTCTTGCTCAGATATTCCGCGTAAAGAATGAGGATGGGACGACCTTTCTGATGTCCTGCTAGCGGCGCGGACTGCGAACGAAGGTGTTGCCGATTCTCTTCTCGATCTCTGTTATCCTCACGGCAACGGCGTTGTCTACCGCATGGTGCAGAAATAACTCTATCGCCGGATCGTTCAGCGGACGGGCAGAGCTTCCTCCGCTTTCGCCATCGGTGTGATCCTGGTCGCTCCGTCGGACTTGTGCATGGCGGAATCAAGCGCCTGTCGACGGTCGCTTCTTATATTGTACCCCTTTATGGCATTCGCATACATCATTCTTGCTCTGATTGTTCTTGTGACACACGCTGGTGGGTTTGCGTATGTTTAGGCTCATCATTGATTCTGCCTTCGGCGTTCAACAGAGCGGCAGGCAGCGTGCTCGCGCTACAGTGTGCAGGAAGCATTCCGTTATGGTGTAGACGTGGGCTGTTCAGCAGCGATGCCGTGCCGGCACAACACCGTCCATGCACGCGCGCAAACGTCAAGCATCCGGTCAACCGGGGACTTTCGGGTATGCTGGAGTTTTTGTGACGACGATTATTGTCTGAGCTGTACTGCATTCTGCATTCTTCTCTCCGGCGCACTGAATGGCGTTCTTGGGATCCAGCTGACGCAGGCTGCATTTTCCTCTTCGTTTGGGGATCTCGGCTACTGGCTGGTTGCCGCCGCTATGTTCTGTTCGGTTATACAACACTGCACTCGCCAATGTGTACTGCGGTGAGGTCAACACACGATATCTCTTTTCCGGACAGAAACATGCGGTCACAGTTTACCGCATCTTTGCGCTCTGCCTGATTCTTTTTGGATCGATCGTCCTCGTTATCTCTCCATGTGGAGTTTGCTGATCTTTTTCGGCGCACTCCATGGCACTCTTTAACGTTATCGCCCTCTTCCGTCTGTCAAAAATACGTTGCCTGCTCTGAAGGACTATCAGGGGCAGAAGAAAATCTGTGATGCGCCTCTCTGGGACTCGACGAGGATATTGTTGAACGCCATCCACGACCCGCAATCGCTGAAAGGGAATATTTTCATGCAGGATCTGAAAGAAAAATGTCGACTTGCCCTTGTCCAAGCATCCCCAGTGATGTTCGACAAAAAGGCGGCATCGCTAAACAAAGCACTGGAGTGGATTGACACAAGCTGCCAAGCAGGGGCTGAACTGTCATCTCCGGACTTTTTCCTCCCGGGCTATCCGTTCGGTATGACATTTGGCTTCAAAGTCGGCGGTCGTGATGAGGAAGGGCGCAAGGACTGGAAGCTATATTACGATAACTCTGTTGTCTGCCGGGCGGACGAGAGGCGCTTGCGCGCGGCAACGAAAAGTACCATATCTACCTCAGCATCGGTGTCCGAGCGCGATGATACGACGGGGACACTTTACAACACGAATATCATGTTTACGCCCGATGGGGGTGCCTCTGTGCACCGTAAAGCCAAAGCCGACGGTGCAGGGCGGTTTTGTTTTGGGGCGACGCGAATCGTGGATATTTCCCAACGGTGGAGAGCCCGTGGGGAATACTCGGCAGTCTTATCTGCTGGGAAAACTATATGCCGCTCGCCCGTGCGGCGCTCTATCAACGCGGCGTAAACATCTTCATTGCACCGAACACGAATGACTGGATTCGTGGATCAACACAGCGCGGCACATCGGTCTTGAGGGCGCTGTTACTTCATTAATACCGATATGTTCTTCAAACGGAAGACTACCCGCGCGTCAGCTCCACTGTAAGGAGGAGATTGATCGTCTGCGCGAGAATCGCCTGCCGGGTGGAGTTGTATTGTTGATCCTTCGGTGAGTTCCTCACGGAGCCTGTATGGGATCGGGAGGAACTGCATCGTCTCGATCTCGATCTCGGAAGGGCAGCTGCTGCCAAGATGAGTTTGACCCATGTGGGCACTATGCGCGCCCTGATGTCCTCGAACTAAATATTCACGATCGATAAGAAAGAGCTGGGACAGCCGTACGAAGTCAGAAGCTATCGACAGTGGTCTCGTCTATTTTCATACGTTTTCGTCAATGATCCGCAAACGAATGATGTGGATGAAGGTATGGGAAAAGAATAAATGCTATTTATAGCACTATCTATTTTTCTTTTTCTGTGGTATACTGTATACAATTGTTGATAAACATGTGGAACGGAGAGATCACAATGCGAAAAGAACACGATTTCCTTTGGTGATTTAGAGGTGCCGGATGAGGTTTACTACGGCGTACAGACGTGATGCGCGCGGTGGAGAACTCAACATCTAGGGCGCAGCTCGACCCGAACTGTATCGTCGCCCTCGCGAGGTAGAAGGCGGCGGCGCTCGCAAACATGGATACGGGACGTCTGCGGCGTGAGATCAGGCGATGTGCTCGTGCAGGCGGCGGATGAGATCATCGCGGGCGGGCTGATCGACCAGTTCCCCGTGGACCCGATTCAGGGCGGCGCGGGCGTCGATCAATATGAACATGAATGAGGTGCTCTGCAACCGCGCGCTCGAGCTGCGCAGTGAGGCGAAGGGGCGCTACGACATCATCTCGCTGAACAATCACGCGAATATGGCGCAGTCGACGAATGACGCCTTCCCCACGGGCATCGCGTCTGCCTCTCGAAAAGAGCGACGACTCTCGCCGCGCTCGAGGCGTCTCGCGACGGAGCTGAGAAGAAGCGCGAGCGACTACCGCGGCATCCCAAGATGGGGCCGCACGCACCTGCAGGACGCCGTGCCCATCACGCTCGGACAGGGAAATGGGTGCATACGCCTCCGCCGTGCGCCGCTGCATGAAGCGCACGCGCATTGTCCAGCGCGCGATCCACGATCAATCTGGGCGGCACCGCCGTCGGCACGGGGCTGAACGCCGAGCCGCCACATCAAGGCGGTCGCCAAGCGTCTCGGAGATCACGGGGAGACGTACCGCACGTCGCGAAGGGCATCATCGACGCGACGAACAACACGGATGCGTTCGCCGATTTCTCCTCGGCACTCAGAACGCCGCGCTCGTCCTCATCAAGATGTCTGAACGACTTTCCGCCTGATGGCGTCGGGACCGCGCTGCGGGCTGAACGAGCTGCACCTGCCGATGCGCCAGCCCGGCTCCTCGATCTGCCCGGCAAGGTCAATCCCGTCATCGCCGAGGTGCTCGATCGGAGGGCGTGCTATCAGGTCATTGCGGGCGATCTCGCCCGAGACGCTCGGCGCAGAGAGAGCAGCCCAGTTCGAGCTGAACGTGATGGAGCCGTCATGGCGTTCAATGTTCAACTCGCTGAACTACATCACGCGCGCCGTCAATACATTTTGTCGACAAGCTCCTCATCGGCCTCGAGCCGAAACGTCGAGCAGTGCCAAGAAATGGCTCGACAACAGTGTTGCATCGTCACCGCATCTCCTGCCGCACATCGGCTATGAGAAATCCGCCGAGCTCGCGAAGGAGGCGTATACGAGCAGAGCCCATCCGCGAGATCATCCTCGATCGCGGCATTCTCACGAAGAAGGAGCTCTCGCACATCCTCTCGCCGCGCCAGATGACGCGCCCGGGTATCGCGGAGTAGGATGTCCTAACTGTGATTTGAATTGGAAAAAGTAGAGGTTTTTCTATTATTTCGGCGAAACCACTATAGGCAGTAATTTTGTCTCATGGTAGTTTTTATGATGTGCTCTTTCCTCGGAAAGTAGGCATCTCGATGATTGATCAACAAAGAGTCTTGGACGATTTTCTCTGCACCTCGTCTCCATCCGCTGCTCGACGCTCGATGAGCGCGAGATCGGCGATCTCCTCACGGCGCGCGCCTGCGTGAGCTCGGTGCAGGCGGAGATTCAGAGGATGCTGCTGGGGAAGTTCCTCGGCGGCAACTGCGGCAATATCGTCGCGAATTTTAGGGAACGGCGGCGGATGCGCCGCACCGTGATGCTCACGGCGCACATGGACTGTGTGGAGCCGTGTGCCAATATAAAAAGCCGATCGTCGAGGACGGCGTGATCCGCTCGACGGCACGACCATTCTCGGTGCGGACGACAAGCGCAGGCGTCAGCGCCATTCTCGAGACACTGCGCCGTCTCAAGGAGCAGAGATCTCCCGCACGGCGACCTGCAGATCGTCTTTTACCGTCGCCGAGGAGGGCGGGGTCAACAGGTCGCGCTGTCTCGATACGGCGCTGCTCCACGCGGATTTTTGCTATACGCTCGATGCCCACGGGCACGCGGGGACGGCGGCGTTTAAGGCACCGGGCAAGAGACCAGCTGGCGGTGCGCATCATCGGCAAGGCGGCGCACGCCGGTGATCGATCCCGAGGCGGGAGAGAACGCGATCACGGCGGCAGGACGCGTGCTCACTGCTGTCCCGCAGGGGCGCATCGACGCGGAGACGACCTGCAACGTTGGCAAGATCGCAGGCGGCACGGCGACGAATGTCGTCGCAGAGTTCTGCACGCTGGTTCGAGACGCGCCGCCGTGACAAGGTAAGCTCGACGCCCTCACAGCGGCGCATGGTGGACGCCGTCCACGGCGCGCTTGAGGAGACTGCCGCGCCGAGATCGAGATCAAGAAGGACATGATCCGTACGAGCTGCCCGCCGATGCACTGCCCATCCGCTACCTGCGGCGCGCGGCGGAGAAGTGCAATTTTCCCGTCGTGCTCGAGGAGGAGGGCGGCGGCTCGGATGCGAACCACTTCAACGCCTACGGCTGCCGACCACCGTCCTTGGCGTCGGCGCGACGGACTGCCACACGAAGGAGGAGAGCATCCGTCGTACAGGATCTCTATGATGCGGCGGAGAGCTCACTCTTGCGATCGTACAGGGAAGTCGCGCGCGGGCTGATATGAGAATGACGCGAAAGACACGGACGCGCGATCCGTGTCTTTTCGTGCATTTGTGCGCCCGACGATGGGGGCACCGAGGAACATCCATGATGGTGCAACAGGAGACATGCCATGCGGACTTTATCAGTGGATACAGGAAAAGATCTTTGATACCTACGAGACGTGGCGGCTGGAAGAGCAGTCTATCCAACAGCTCTGGATTTCATATTGTTGGCATTGACAATCATCTCGCAGCGATGCGGGACGGCAACAACCGTATTTGAGCTGTATCCGCCGCAGGCGATTGAGGGCTAGTACGCGCATAAGAAGGCGATGCGCGGGCGTGCGCACGGCACGGTGAATCTCTCCTACGATCGACGGAAAACCTGCAGGATTCCCGACCTGCGCGACGAGGAGGCCGCTGCGACTCTGCGGGCGTATGGCGTGGGGTACGTCGCACCCACGAGCGGTATCAAGAGGTGCACGCGACGAGCGGGTGCAGAGCAAAAAGGCGGCGTTTCACGGCACTGGCGGAGATGCTGCTCGCGGAACGGGTGCCGGAGGCGCTTCTGCCGCCGTGGAGCTGCCGACGCATACCGGGGAGAGCGACGCGTGGAACGATGCGTGTATGAGCTCGGAGGAGATGATCTCCCTGTGACGGGCTGCCATACTGGCTACGAGAACGGCGAAGGAGGACTTCGTCGCGGCACTGCAGGAGCTCGTCGCAGGACGGGAGCTCCTGCCGGCGTCACTCACGCAGAATACGGCGTCCCCGCGTGGTGTGAGGGTAAACGCACAGTGGACGGATACGCTGCTCGCGGGGATGGACGACGGCACGGATGATCTACGATGCTGCTCATTTTGTCCATGGAGGGAGTTTCGCCGTGCGCAGGGAATGCAGGACCCTCCCTGCGGCGCATCGCACGCGCGCGGAGATGTGAGGCACGGAAAGCCTGAAATCATCGTTTCATTTTGCATTTACGCAGCAAGGTGTGGGCGTTGCCTGCGCGCCTACGCTATCTCAGTAACGAGAAATCGCGCTGCGACCGCCTAATATTGTGCTGAATTTATTAGAAACGCTGACAAAATGAAGTTCGTCAGATCTCGCTGCAGTGGATCGCCCGGATGACGCCCGCGGCGTCGACGTCGAAGGTGACGTGGCTTTTGTCCTAAACGCGAGGTGTAGGCGGTCGTGCCGTCCTCGTTTGTCTCGGAGAAGAGGGGTTCGCCGTACATCTCCTCGATGCTCTCGCAGCTCTTTCCGACACGGAGGCCGCCGAGGGTGCGGACACTCTTGCCCATGATATCGTGCTCTGATGATGGTGAGGTCATCGGCTCGCGTTTGTCGTTCGCTCCTGTGACGGCGCGGAAAAATGCAGTGTTCGGCGCCGTTAGAGTCGAGTGACGAAGCGCATACCGTCGCCCGTGAAGTCCTTCTTCCGGTAGTCGTCTCGCCAAGCCCTGCGCGGACGCGATTGCCCTGCGGCATCAGCGGTAGTGGCTTTGCCCGGTTCCAGTTGATTCTGCCCGCCCGGAGGATCATCATCCAGAACAGGTGTCGCTTCCCAATAGGTCATGCCGTGAGCAGATGTTGTTGCCGCGCCGAGGAGGATGCCTGCGGCAAACAGGGCGGTGCAGAAGACGGAGAAGTCGTGTTTTCGCTGATAATCACTCCTTTGAGAGTTTCTTTAGACGCTCGAGCGACCCTTGCCATATATGTCGGCGGTGTCGCTGCAAGCGCCTTCCACCGCACGCGATTACCTCCCCGTACCGACGCTGGAAGTTTCTAGTATTCCGCCGCCGCCGCCGTGACTCGCTGTCGCGGCTGGAGTGAAGATGGAGCCCGAGAGGACGAGGAGGAGGTCTGCGTGTACTTCGTCTCACGGGACTCTGTGGTGCGGAGGAGATGTCCCGCGGTGCTGTCAGGCGGAAGCTGCCGCGCTCGACGTAGTCGTCTGCCTCGTGGGCGCTTCGGACACTGAACATACTGTCCGAGGAGATCGGCAAGGATGAACCAGTATACGATGGCAGCAGAGATCAGCGCGCCGACGAGGGTGACGAGTGGTGAACAGGAAGGCATCGGGATTGAACGGCTTGCCTTCTTTCTCGTAGTGCCACCATCTCATCCACGGCGGCGGCAAGTGCGGTGAATCCCTCGGCGTATTTGTTCTCCTTCAGGGAGGAACGAACTGTTCGGCGAGGTGTTCGATAGCTTTTTGTCGTCGGTGATGCGCATGCGCATCTTGTTGTCGGTGGAGATGTAGAAGTCGCGCTCCTTCGGTGCGAGGAGGGGCGATGGTGCCGTTCGCCGCCGCTCTCGATGCGGTCGGACGGCATTGGCGATCTCTGACACCTGTTCGTGGGGTGTTCTTGACTGTGCCGACGAGGATGCGGATGCCGTGCGCCTGCTCATCGCGGCGACCGCGCCGAGTGCCTGTGTCCTCGGCCTCGGTATGAGGTCGGACTCGTCGATGATACGCACTGCGCCAAGTCCCCGAACCATCGAGGCGGGGTTCCATCTGCGACCGCACGCGCAGCACTGCACTGCAGGTGCGCCGCCCGCGGTGAAGGGCTTGCCCTCCGCTCGTAATAGGGTCAGCATCTCGTCGACACCGGCGGCAAACACCGTGAATGTGTCTGCGTATCGGAACTCGTTGTTGAGCGGGCGGGTCTGCTGAGATGTTCGATTCCTCGTCGAGGAGTGCGTGCGCGGATTTTTCGTCGGTGCCAACGCGGTAGGTCTTTGTTCTCCGAGAGGAGGAGGAGAATGGCACCGTTTTCGCCGCCGACGGCAAGGTCGCCGCTGAGTATCTGTCGATGCGGGGGTTCGAGCGAGATCTGCCTTTCGGTCGCTGACGGTCACGGCGAGGGATGCGGATATGGTGCAGCGTCTTCGATTGCCGTGAGTTTCGGCTGGAGGGGCTTCACCTCCAGCCAGCGGCAGCACTCTGCTTCGTCGGTGGTCTGCGGGAGGCTCTGCCCGGCGCACCTGATGCCTGCCGATGCGCCACGATGCCAGGCTGAAGAGAAACGAGAGGAGGACGAGGGGCGAGGCGTGCTGCGTCCATGTTCATTTCGTTCATCTATGTGCCTGCACCTCCTGAATCAAACGCAGGCCAGCCGATCCAGAGAGGACGGCGAAGACGAGTGCAGAGGGATGAGCGGGTGAGACCGTGCCTCGCGAGATGTATCGCTTGGGCGGATCCGCACGCCGACGAATTTGCCGGTCTGTCCCGTTCATCGCATGAAGGTGTAGGAGCTTGCCGCTTGTAGTTCGTGGTGGATCCAGACGGGCATCATGGCGTATCGGACGTCGCCCGACTGCTTTCGGATCTTCCGGCTGCCGCGCTCGGGGCGGTGCTGGTATAGCCGCTGACGGTTTTGCTCCAGCGCGTGGATGGCTCGCTCGTGAGGCCTGTGTCAGCGCGTGGCGAGATTCCTTGACATCGACATCCAATTTGTCGGCGGGTGTCCGTGAAAGTACGCAACGGAAGGAAGCGGAGCTCGCTGTAGTCGAGCGGCTCGATGCTGTCCGTAACCTTGTCGTCCATGCCGTTTTGCTTCGCGTCTGACGGGGATGCGTGCGATCATCTCGCACGTGCGCGCTCACAGCGGTGAGTGGCTGGTCTCGATGGTGATCTCGTCCGCCGTCTCGCCGACTCGCCTCGTTTACCTTCCGTCCATGCTGGCGTCGGCATGCTTACACGTGCGTCGAAAGAGCCAGAAGGGACGTGCCCATGGACCTGGATCTCTCTTGATGCGGTTCTCGTGCGCGGAACTGCCTTCGAGCGTTTTCTTTCTTAGCCAGAGACTCCGCGCCCGGAGTGCGGCGATGGCGTCCTCCTTCGTCTTTTGGAAGGGGATGACATGAGTGCGAGCGCGACATGCCGTCGAAGCGGCGCGGGATCATGCTCCGGGCGCTGCCGCGGTAGGCGCATTCAATTCCGCCATGAGTGGTACCGTCGAAGACGAGCTCCGCGCACGCAGGGAGGAACGAGTCTGGGACCATCATGTTTCGCCGTCTCTGCCTCGTCCCCATCTGGCGCTGCGAGGTTCTCCGTGTTCCACCGGGTATCTCTCTCTCCGCCGTCGCACGTGCTGACAACTGTTCCTGCTCAAAGAGGTCATCCATCTCGGCGATGCTGATGTTCGTATCGCAGAACTCACGAGTGACGCTGTTGTGTGCGGGAGGAAGGTGCGCCGCAGTGGCATTTGTAGCTGACGCTGGTTTCGCGTATCAGTCTCACCTCTTTTGGGATGATGTGCAGAAGGAGCGTTACTCCTGCCCTGCGTGTTCAAACGCGCTTCATCACTGCTGTCTCGTTCTCGTCGAGAGATGTCGCCGCACTGCGGGCAAGAACATCGGCGGGCGAGAGTGGGATCGTCGGGTCTCCAGCCGCACTTGTCACGCAGGCGTGAGGCGAGTGCTCCTGCGGGCGCTGGTTTGCCGCAGTTCGTACAGAAAGTGCCCGGATTCACCGCACCGCACGTGCGTCCACACGCGGCGGAGTGCCGTGAGCTTGCCGCACTTGACATAGAACGCTAGTGCCCGTGTTGCCCGTCTGTCCCGCGACCGCGCGTCCATCCTGCCAGGCGTACGGCGCCATCACGGCCGTCCTGCGGCGGGGCAAATATGGTTGACAGGCGGCGCGGCCGCCACGAATGAACGCCCTGGCGCCCATGCCGCACTGCCATGCCCATCCCCATGAAGCGAACACGCCGCCCGCGCCGTTGCCGGCGGCCGTGCGCTGGCATCTGCGGTGGCACCCACCGGGGCGTACGGCGCGCACGCAGATTCCGGATCGCTCGCGATCGCGCGCTGTCTGATCTCACTTGATGCTACTCGTCTCTTCGTCCGCCTTGGCGCTCGACACGAAGGAGACGGTCTCAATGCCGCGCCGTTGTTCGTCGGACAGCAGCTCGTCCGGCGACTCATTACGGATGTCCTTCGTATAGTTATTGAGCTGGGTGTAGCGGATGATGCCCATATGGCGGCGGTCCGAACGTGATGGGCTGGAGCGCGGTCGCTGTCTTTTCAGCTGTGAGTCGATCGCGCTGCGTTCTTATGTCCGCAACGTTGCCGCAGACGTTCTCGTGCCATGCCGCCGAAGGATCCGGGTTCGATGCGATGGCTGTACTTTCGCCAGAAACAGCGGATGTTGACGTTCTTGGCAGGTACAGCCGATCATGGTCTCGACTGGATGGACTGTGCCGTTTCCTGTTGTTGCCGCTGACGGTTTCTTTCGTATTGAAAATAGTAGATGCGCTGATCCAGCCGGCGCGCGTCGCTGCGCCGAAGGTGAAACGCTTTCGACCAGCACAGACACGGGTCGCTCGCGAGATCACCGCCGAAGACAGTCGGCTCGGTGGGCTGTCGTAGATGAATGCGCCGGCTTCGGCTGAATCTCGCGACCTTGCCCTGTTCGACGATGATCGCCCACACTGCCCGTGTTCCGCGGCGATGGCGGCACGCTGCCGATGATATTGTCCGTTGCCGCTCGTGTTGGAGCTGCGTCCGCCGCTGCGTTGCCTTGGCGGCAGGTACGTCTGATCGGTGTCACGGTAAAATATTATTCTTTCCCACTGATCGGCAGAACGCCGCCAACCGAGCCTGTTGCTTTCTTGGATGAGTCCATGGAACTCCCTCCCTCACCATGATGGTAAGAGTTTTCTGAAAAGTTTATTTATAGTGTATCATAGTGCGGCGAAAGCGGACTGTCATAATAACGGGTCAGATGGAAAAATTCGTTAAGAACACCGGATAATGATCTCTCCGATGGGCACATGATTTCCCTGCCGATCTCATGGGGTCGCTGCCGGGGAAAAAATGAACTGCCGCGCGAATCGCATCATGCGGCAGCTCGTATCCAGTTTTATACGCTGCTGGTGCCTTGTCCGGTCGCCTCAACGGCGAGACCAACGACCACGCCCTGTCTTGGGGAAGCATGTTGCCGATGTGAAAGTTGACGGTGCACAAGTGATGCCGGATCTCGGCGATCGGCATCGCTCTGCTGGCGGTGCGCTGGAGGATCTCAACTCGCGTTCCGTCAATGTGCTGTTGGTGCATCCGAGGTGGATGTACCCGCACACATCAGGTGTTCGCTTGCTGTCCTCATGGTCAACACGGATGCAGTCGACCAAACGCCTCGCCCGAGGACTCGCCCCAGCAGGTAAATGTCTGCGCCCGCGCTTTTGCCCGCGTGAGGAAGGAGACCTCCTGCCATCCCGATCAGCGAGGAACGCGCGCAGCTGTTTATTCTGTGCCTTGAACGCTCACAGATCCTGTGCCGCTAATTTCATACAGATGTCCATGAGTACCAGATCCGGGCGGGCGCTCACGTATGCTTTCTCTGTGAGTTCGGAGGCAGGCGCTGTGTCCTCGATGGGACGATTTGTTTGGTCCCTCGGTAGGATCTTCTGATCATCGACGATAAGAATGCAGCGAATCATACGGTCATTCCTCCTCCGCTGTCGAGTTCAAATGCGGTGTATGTGTGATGATGGACGGCCGCCCGTCGTTCACGCGCTGCGGTATGCCTGTGAGGCCGCCGCGAGGATACCTGTGTTGGCAGCCGATGCCGTTGTCGCGATGCTGGCGTAACTCATGGATCGTGATGCGTGACAACTTTTACGCCTTCCGTAGCAGACGGCGTTGCTGAAAACCTCGAATGATGATGGCAGCAAGGCTCATTTTTGGCGCATATTGCGCGGCAGATGTTGACGTGAGATGAATTGAGCTGCCGTGGGTGTCCGCCACCATATGGCGGCGGGAGCGTCGCAGGGATGAAGTTCCATCAGCGGCGGCACGGCCTCAAGCAGGCTGTCCGTCACGATGGTATCAACATCGCGGGGCGGGACTGTGGCGAGCAGCGCTGTTGAACATGTGATCCGCTGTATCCCGGCGAGCACGTCGTGAACGCGTGCGGTGATCCTGCAGTGCGGTGGCGTTCACCGTCTGCTCAGTGTCGTCAGCAGTTCCTTTCGCGTGCTGTTGATCGCGGCGTGCAGCGGCGCGTTCTTCGTCTCGGATTCACTGCGGCATCCGGCGCTCTCACAGAGGCCGTCCTGCCAGCCTGAGCCCTCCGTGAGATGTACGCGCTGTACGAGCCATGCATCTCCTGCGGCGAAGCGAAAGGAAGCGTCTGCGTACGTTTTCTACCTGCCGGCGGGTGCTTTAAATACGGTGAGGTACCGCCAAACACAGCGGCGTTTCGATACCGCCGCCCGAAACGCGTGATCCAAACACCAGCATAGTGTTCACGGTGCGACAGGTGATCTGGCCCGCATTGCCGGAGAATGCCGTCAAGCGGGAAGATCGAAACCCCTCGCGGATGGGCGACGGTCACTCTCCGGTGCGCTACAATGGCATTACATCCGGGAGCAGCAACAGTCGCGCCAGTGAGGACATGAATGGCGGAGATCGGCGGGAAGTGGTCGAAATACGGCGGGGCGCCCGCCCTGCGCCGTGACCAGCACCGCGCCGTGGCGTCCACCACGGCGAAGACGCCGGTGTGGCGTACTCGCCGCATCCGCTCGTCATTGATCGGTCTGCGGTGACGGTCCCATGAGGTGGGAGCCTCCAGCCGCCGCTGAAACAGCGGCGTGAGGGCGAGGACGACGACGACGCCGACACCTCCGGCAGACTCCGGCGGACTGCGGTGGCGGTAACTGCACCCAACAAGGCTC